>Ga0307508_10000204_pt1 | contig 71518 bp, 74 predicted proteins | sample 9_EM_MG_FD_203089 | JGI IMG/M metagenome (GOLD analysis project Ga0307508, IMG submission 203089) | Populus trichocarpa ectomycorrhiza microbial communities from riparian zone in the Pacific Northwest, United States - 9_EM | ecosystem: Host-associated > Plants > Roots > Unclassified | place... | reverse complement strand
CCGTCACCGAAGCCGTGATCACCGTGCCCGCGTACTTCAACGACGCGCAGCGCCAGGCCACCAAGGACGCCGGCCGCATCGCCGGCCTCGACGTGAAGCGCATCATCAACGAGCCGACCGCTGCGGCACTCGCGTTCGGCCTGGACAAGAACGAAAAGGGCGACCGCAAGATCGCCGTCTATGACCTGGGTGGCGGCACCTTCGACATCTCGATCATCGAGATCGCCGATGTCGATGGCGAGAAGCAGGTCGAGGTGCTGTCGACCAACGGCGACACCTTCCTGGGCGGCGAAGACTTCGACCAGCGCATCATCGATTACATCGTCACCGAGTTCAAGAAGGACCAAGGCGTCGATCTGACCAAGGACGTGCTCGCACTCCAGCGCCTGAAAGAAGCCGCCGAGAAGGCCAAGATCGAACTTTCGAGCAGCGCCCAGACCGACATCAACCTGCCCTACGTGACAGCCGATGCGTCGGGCCCGAAGCACCTGAACATCAAGCTCACGCGTGCGAAGCTCGAGGCCCTGGTCGAGGACCTGATCGAGCGCACGATCGCGCCCTGCCGCACCGCCATCAAAGACGCGGGCGTGCAGGTCGGCCAGATCAACGACGTGATCCTGGTCGGCGGCATGACGCGCATGCCCAAGGTGCAAGAGAAGGTCAAGGAGCTGTTCGGCAAGGAGCCGCGCAAGGACGTGAACCCGGATGAAGCCGTCGCCGTGGGCGCGGCCATTCAAGGCCAGGTGCTGGCCGGCGACCGCACCGACGTGCTGCTGCTCGACGTGACCCCGCTCAGCCTGGGCATCGAGACGCTGGGCGGCGTGATGACGAAGATGATCAAGAAGAACACGACCATCCCGACCAAGTTCGCGCAGACCTTCTCGACCGCCGAAGACAACCAGCCGGCCGTGACGATCAAGGTCTACCAGGGCGAGCGCGAGATGGCCTCGGGCAACAAGAGCCTGGGCGAGTTCAACCTCGAAGGCATCCCGCCGTCGCCGCGCGGCATGCCGCAAATTGAAGTGAGCTTCGACATCGACGCGAACGGCATCCTGCACGTCGGCGCGAAGGACAAGGGCACCGGCAAGGAAAACAAGATCACCATCAAGGCGAACTCGGGGCTGAGCGAGGCCGAGATCGAGCAGATGGTGAAGGACGCCGAGATCAACGCGGCCGACGACAAGAAGAAGCTCGAGCTGATCCAGGCCCGCAACTCGGCCGATGCCATGCTGCACAGCGTGAAGAAGAACCTGGCCGAGCACGGCGACAAGCTCGAAGCGGGCGAAAAGGAAAAGATCGAGGCCGCCCTCAAAGACAGCGAAGAGTCGTTGAAGAGCGAAGACAAGGCCGAGATCGAAGCCAAGACCGAAGCGCTGATGACGGCGAGCCAGAAGCTGGGCGAGAAGGTCTACGCCGAATCGCAGGCGGCTGCAGCCGCAGCCGGCGCCGCGCCCGGTGGTGCAGAGGCGCCGCATGCCGAAGCACCGCAGCAGGCCAAGCCGGCCGACGACAACGTCGTCGACGCCGAGTTCAAGGAAGTGAAGAAGGGCTGAGGCTCCTCTCGCCAGATCGCCGGTTTCGGGCGGAGCGCAGGTCTCCGGTCGAAACCGGCGTTGGTGTTTGATGCGACCGCCGTTCTCGGTCGCCTGATGGAACAACCGGAGCCTGATTTTCATGGCCAAACGTGATTACTACGAAGTGCTCGGCGTCCCGAAGAACGCCAGCGAAGACGACATCAAGAAGGCCTATCGCAAGCTCGCGATGAAGCACCACCCCGACCGCAACCAGGGTGACGATGCGAAGAAATCCGAGGACAAGTTCAAAGAGGCCAAAGAGGCCTACGAGATGCTGTCGGACGGCCAGAAGCGTGCCGCCTACGACCAGTACGGCCATGCCGGCGTCGACCCCAACATGGGCCGTGGCGGCCCGGGCGCAGAGGGCTTCGGCGGCTTTGCCGAGGCCTTCGGCGACATCTTCGGCGACATCTTCGGTGGTGGCGGCGCCGGTGGCCAGCGCCGCGGCGGCGGCCACCAGGTGTTTCGCGGCAGCGACCTGAGCTACGCGATGGAGATCACGCTCGAAGAAGCAGCGCTCGGCAAGGAGACGCAGATCCGCATCCCGTCGTACGAGGCCTGCGAGACCTGCAAGGGCACCGGCGCCAAGCCCGGCACGAGCCCGAAGGTCTGCACGACCTGCAACGGCCAGGGCACGGTGCACATGCGCCAGGGCTTCTTCAGCATCCAGCAGACCTGCCCGCACTGTCACGGCACCGGCAAGATCATCCCCGAGCCCTGCACGACCTGCAGCGGCCAAGGCCGGATCAAGAAGAACAAGACGCTGGAAGTGAAGATCCCGCCCGGCATCAACGAAGGCATGCGCATCCGCTCCAGCGGCAACGGCGAGCCGGGCACGAACGGCGGGCCGGCGGGCGATCTCTACATCGAGATCCGCATCAAGCAGCACGAGATCTTCGAGCGCGACGGCGACGACCTGCACTGCACCGTGCCGGTCGGGCTGACGACCGCGGCGTTGGGCGGTGGCATCGAGGTGCCCACGCTGGGCGGCAAGGCCGAGATCGAGTTGCCCGAAGGCACGCAGCACGGCAAGACCTTCAGGCTGCGCGGCAAGGGCATCAAGGGCGTGCGTTCGAGCTACCCCGGCGACCTGTACTGCCACGTCAGCGTCGAGACGCCGATCAAGCTCACCGAGCATCAGCGCAAGCTGCTGACGGAGCTGGATGACTCGTTCCGCAAGTCGGGCGGCCGGCATTCGCCGAACGCGAAGACCTGGACGGATCGCGTCAAGGACCTGTTCAAGTAGGCAGGCCGCAGCCGCCACCGCATCCGATCGGGCGCGGTGGCGTCGGCGCACGGACAATACGGCCGATGAATTCGCGCCGGACCTTCTCAAGCCGCTACGACGCCCCCACGGGCTGGAACCCGCTGACGCTGGCGGTGCTGGCCAGCGTGTGGATCGCCGCATTGCCCAACTGGCCGTTGTGGCGCGCGCTGCTGGCGCTGCCCGAGACCGCGTCGCTGCGCGGCACGGTCTTCGTCGTCGGCTTCGGCGTGATGATCGCGGCGCTGCTGAGCGCGCTGCTCGCGCTGTTCGCGTGGCGCGTCGCGATCAAGCCCGCGATCGCGGTGCTGCTGCTCGCCGCGGCGTTCGGCGCGCACTTCATGGGCAGCTACGGCGTCGTCATCGACACCACGATGATGATCAACGTGCTCCAGACCGACACGCGCGAGGTGCGCGACCTGCTGAGCTGGCGCATGCTGGCGAGCGTCGCGCTACTCGCGGGCGTGCCGATGCTGTGGCTGTGGCGCGCGCCGGTCGCGCGGCTGCGCTGGTGGCCGCAGGCGGGCCGCAACCTCGCCACGCTGATCGCGGCGCTGCTGCTGCTGGCTGCGCTGGTGTTCGCGCTGTTCGCCGACCTGTCGGCGACGATGCGCAACCACCGCTCGATGCGCTACCTGATCAACCCGGTGAACTCGCTGTATGCGCTGGTCGATCTGGCCGCGCAGTCCAACGCCAAGCCTGCCGGGCCGCCGCTGCCGATCGGGCAGGACGCGCGCATCGTGCCGCGCGCGGCCGGCGCCCTGCCGCCGCTGTTGATGCTCGTGATCGGCGAGACCGCGCGCGCCGATCACTTCGCGCTGAACGGCTATGCACGGCCGACGAACCCCGAGCTGAGCGCGCTCGACGTGCTGAGCTTTCGCGACGTGATGTCGTGCGGCACGAACACCGCCGCGTCGCTGCCCTGCATGTTCTCGCACCTCGGCAAGGCCGGCTTCGAATCGCGTGAGCGCGATCACGAGAACCTGCTCGACCTCGTCCAGCGCGCCGGCATGGCGGTGCTGTGGGTCGACAACCAGGCCGGCTGCAAAGGCCTGTGCGAGCGCGTGCCGCATGTCGACATCTGTGCCGGCGACGACTGCATGGACGACAGCTTGCTGCAGGGCCTCGACGCCCGCATCGAGGCCCTGCCCGCCGCCACCCGCGCGCGCGGCGTGCTGCTGGTGCTGCACCAGATGGGCAGCCACGGGCCGGCCTACTTCAAGCGCAGCCCGCCGGACCGAAAGCCCTTCATGCCCGAGTGCACGACCAATGTGCTGCAGCAGTGCGAGCATGGCGCGCTGATCAACGGCTACGACAACTCGATCGTCACGACCGATCACGTGCTGGCGCAAGCAATCGCTTGGCTCAAGCGCAACCAAGCGCATTACGACACGACGCTGCTCTATGTGTCGGACCACGGCGAGTCGCTGGGCGAGAACAACCTGTACCTGCATGGCCTGCCGTATGCCGTGGCGCCCGTCGAGCAGAAGCATGTGCCGATGCTGCTGTGGCCCGTCGCAGGGCAGAACGCCGGCTGCCTGCGCGCACAACAGAAGGTCGCGCTGACGCACGACAACCTGTTCCATTCCGCACTCGGCGTGCTCGGCATTACCGCGCGCGAGTACCAGGCCAGACTCGACGCACTCGCGCCCTGCCGCGCGCACTGAACAACAACAACGCACTCACAGCATCCGCCCCATGTCCGCACAAGCCGATTCGCTCAAGTCCATCCTGTTCGCGCTCGGCGCCAACTTCGCGATCGCCCTCGCGAAGAGCGCCGGCGCGGTGTTCACCGGCTCGGCCTCGATGCTCGCGGAGGCGATTCATTCGTTCGCCGATTGCGGCAACCAGGCGCTGCTGATCTGGGGCTTGCGCTCGGCCAAGCAGGCGGCCTCGCCCGATCACCCGCTCGGACACGGCCGCGCGATCTACTTCTGGAGCTTCATCGTCGCGCTGATGCTGTTCAGCATGGGCGGTCTGTTCTCGATCTACGAAGGCGTGCACAAGCTGCACGACACCGAGCCGGTGAAGTACGCCTGGGTGGCGGTCGGCATCCTCGCGTTCGGTGTCGCGGCCGAGTCGGTATCGCTGTGGGGCGCGCTGCGCGAGATCGACAAGGAACGCGGCGCGCTCAGCCTGTGGCAGTGGTTCCGGACCTCGCGCCAGAGCGAGCTGCTGGTGATCTTCGGCGAAGACCTGGCCGCGCTCGGCGGCCTGGTGCTGGCGCTGGGCTTCATCGCGCTGGCCATGATCACCGGCAACCCGATGTGGGACGCGGTCGGCTCGATCAGCATCGGCGTGCTGCTGGTGCTGGTGGCGATCATGGTCGGCATCGAGGTCAAGGCCTTGCTGATCGGCCAGAGCGCCGAGCCGCAGGTGCTGGCGCGGCTGCGCGCGCACATCGAAGCCCAGCCCGAGGTCGCGCAGGTCTACAGCCTGATCACGCAGCAACTCGGCAGCGAGATCATGGTGGCCGTGAAGGCGCGCATGCAGCCGGTCGGCTCGGATGCGGCGCTGATCGCGGCGATTAATGCCGTCGAGGCCCGCATGCGCGCAGAGTTCGCGCAGCTGCGCTGGATCTTCTTCGAGCCGGATCTGGCCGACTGATTGAGAGATTCAGCCGAACAGATCCAGCTGGCCATCCCGGCGTGCCGCCAGCGGCTTGCGGAACTGCGTCAGATCGAGCTCGACGCGCCGCCGCTTCAAGCCAAGTTTGGCTGCCGCCTTCTCGAAGCGCTGCGACAGCAGCTGCGCCCACACGCCCTCGCCCTTCATGCGCGTGCCGAAGCGCGCGTCGTAGTCCTTGCCGCCGCGCATCTCGCGCACGCGCGCCATCACGCGCGCTGCGCGATCGGGGAAATGCTGGTCCAGCCACTGCTGGAACAGCGGGTTCACTTCCCAGGGCAAGCGCAGCACGATGCTGAAGGCCGAGGTGGCACCGGCCTCGGCGGCGGCCTGCAGGATGCGCTCGAGCTCCGGCTCGTTGATGAACGGGATCACCGGCGACACGCTCACGCCCACCGGCACGCCCGCCTCGGCCAGCACCCTGATCGTCTGCAGGCGGCGCTGCGGCGAGGCCGCACGCGGCTCGAGGATGCGCGACAGCTCGGCGTCCAGCGAGGTCACCGAGATGTAGACCGCCACCAGCCTCTTGGCGGCCATCGGCGCGATCAGGTCGAGGTCGCGCTCGACGCCGGAGGACTTGCTGACCAGCGAGAACGGGTGCGCGCACTCGGACATCAGCTCGATCACCGAGCGCGTGATGCGCAGCTTGCGCTCGACTGGCTGGTATGCGTCGGTGGCCGAGCCGATGTTGAGCAGTAGCGGCTGGTAGCTTCGGCTCGCGAAGGCTTCGCGCAGGCGCTCGGCGGCGTTCACCTTGGCGATGATGCGGGTCTCGAAATCGAGACCCGGCGACATGTTGAGGTAGCTGTGGGTCGGCCGGGCGAAGCAGTACACGCAGCCGTGTTCACAGCCCCGGTACGGGTTGATCGACAGGTCGAACGAGATGTCAGGCGAGTCGTTGCTCGACAAGATGGATTTGACACGCTCCTCGATGATCTGTGTCGATGGGGCGATGTGTTCTTCGCTGGCCTGTTGATCGAGCAAGCCCCAGCCGTCGTCGTCGGCCTCGTTGACCTGTCGCGCAAAGCGATGGTCGATCGCCCATGCCGTGCCCCGCCCCTTGAGCGCACCGATCATCGGGGTGGCCGGCGAAGAGCCGTGAGTCGGAGGCTTGCTCATACTGTAAATATATACAGTATTCCGCGAGATGCCAATTGCATCCAAACGTGAAGGAACTCACAAGCGCTGCAAAAGGTCTTCGTGAGGCGTTATCCTTCGCACCCGAAAGGCCACTGAATGTCAATCCAAAGAATCGAATACGGCTCCACCAACGGCTACCAGGTACGGGTTGGGCCGCGCCACGCCGCACTCACCAAGTTCTTCGCGGTGCGCAAGTACGGCGGTGTGCGCAAGGCGCTGGCCGAAGCACGTGCCGCCGAGGCGACGATGCAATTGACCGCAGCGCCGACCTCGCCGCGCGCCGGGGCGCGCAGCGAGGCGCAGGCCAACAACACCAGCGGACTGGTGGGCGTGCGACCACGCTACACCTTGTTCTCCGACACGCCCTACCTCTACTTCGTCGCCTCGTGGAGCAAAGACGGCAAGGCCTACAGCACCAGCTACTCGGCCGAGAAGCACGGCATGCTCGGCGCGCTGACGCTGGCGATGGAAAAGCGCGAAAAAGCCACCGGCATGCGCTACGGCATGTCGCCGCGCAAGGCACTGAATCGGATGAAGCACCTCATCGCCGGCCAGTGAGGTAGCAGCGCCGCGCGCGCGGATCGATCACTCGGCACGAGGCTTGCAGATCCCCCGGCAACAGCGGACAACTACCGCTGACAAAGGGGAGTTGTCATGCAGCAGGACATCGAACGCGCACGTCGCTGGCGCACGGGCGTGCAACTGGTCACCGTCTTGGTGCTGGCGGCGCTGCTCTTCGTCGCGATCCGACAATAGACCGGGCACAGGCAGCGCCCGCACTGCGACCTGCCATTCACGGCTTGCGCTGATAAATATTGCCCTGAGGCGGGTACAGAAACAGCTTTGACACGGGGCCCCAATCGCTGCCCGGGACCTTCCATTGCAGGTGCCCGTCCGCGGGTGCGCCTTCGACCACGATGTAGTACGGTCGACCGGCGTCCAAGTCGATCACCGTCTGCTTCACGACCGTCACACCCACGGTCCCGCCACGAACCATCCGGAACTCGTGCCGGCCGGGCAGCATCGAGACGACCCAACCGCGGCCGTCCGCGCCCAGCCCGGTGCCAGGCCCGAGCTTGCCGCAAGCGCCCTGGGCGTGGGCTTGCTGCGCCTGCGCGTCGGTCGGCACCGGCGCAAGCAGCGCGAAGCCGTCGGCATGGACTGTCAAGAGCAGTGCCAATGCAACGAAGACGCTGGAAGAGCGTCGGGCGGGTGTCGAAAAATCGCGTGCAATCACAAGACGAATTTTACCGAAGCGGCGGATGCCCTGGATCGCGAAAGGAAACGGGCGGTAAGAGCCCTTTTCTCGCGGCTAGAGATCTCGGATCGCGATGGCGTTCTGCCGCTCGCACGGCTATCGATAGGCAAGCGCGGGGACTTCCACCGTCGAAGCATAGGAGCGCATGCTTGCGGCACTGGCTCGCCAGCTGTCGATGACTTCCGCGGAGCCTTTGTCGACCATGGCGGCAGCAAGCTCCTCTTCGGTCGCACGCCGAAGCGCGTTCAAGACCTGTGCGTCGAACGAGCGAAGCTGCACGCCTTCGTGCTGCAGTTCCCGCAATGCGTGCGCATTCTGGAACTGCGCGCGAGCCATGGAGCGAAGCGCCGCAGCATGCGCGGCGTTTCGCAGAACCTCGTAGGTGCCTGTCGGCAAGTGCTCGATCCGCGACCGATTCAAGAACAGGTGCAAGCCGACGTCATACTCGTGCCACGGCAGGTAGTAGAACGGAGCGAACTTGGCGACACCCATCGCCCGGTCGATCGCCGGTCCGACGATGTCTGCCGCATCGATGCGCTTGTCGGCGAACGCTGCCGCCACCTGGCCGAGCGGCATCGCGATGGGTTCACAACGCAGACGCGCCAGGACCCGGCCGGGAAAGCCGTTGATCCGGACACGCAGGCCTCGCAGGTCGTCGACCGACTTGATCTCGCGCGCAAACCAGCCGCCCATCTGCACGCCCGTGTTGCCGGCGAGCAGCGCACGAACGCCGACCGGCGCCAGCTGGCGGTCGAGCAGCTCCAGCCCGCCGCCTTCGTTCATCCAGGCGTGCAGCTCGATGGGCGTGAGGCCAAACGGCACGGCCGTGAAGAAGTCGATCGCCGGCAGCTTGCTCGCGTAGTACTGCGCCGTCGTGTGGCCGAGCGCGTAGTCCCCCGAGCTGACCAGGTCCAGGATGCCCGCGGGCTTTCCGTGAACGGAGGGGTCGTGTACCTCGACGAGGATCTTCCCTGCCGTGAGTTCACGCACGGTGCGCGCGAAGTCGAGCGCGCTTTCGTGAAGAAGCGGCAGGCTTGTCGGCCAGGAGCTGGCCATGCGCAGGACCACGGGGGCTTCGCCTTCCGCCGCCCTTGCTCCGTGCGTGAGCGCCAATCCTGCGACGGTTGCACCCGCGCCTCGCAGCAGGTGGCGGCGCGGCATGCGTCGGTCATCAGTCTTCATGGATGTTCTTCTCCTTCGCGATGCGCGACCACCGATCGATCTCGGTGGCAAGAAAGGCCTTGGCCTGTTCCGGCGAACTTCCCAGCGCGTCGGTGTCGATCATTTGCAGCTTCTCGCGCGTCGCCGGATCCTTGACCGCCTGGATGAACGCGGACGAGATCTTCTGCACCAGCGCGGCCGGCATGTCGGGCGGCCCCATGAGCATGTACCAGGCGCTGATCTGGTAGTCCGGCAGCCCCGCCTCGATCAGCGTCGGCACGTCCGGAAGCGCAGCGATTCGCTGCCGCGTGGTCACGGCAAGCGCGCGCAGCTTCCCCGACTTGATGTGCGGCAGTACCGCCGGGACGGTGTCGAAGTTGACGTCGACCAAGCCCGCGATCAGATCCACGACCGCGGCGCCGCTGCCCTTGTAGGGCACGTGCGTCATCTGCGTGTGCGTCGCGATCTGGAACATCTCCGCGGCGAAGTGCTGCTGAGTACCCGGGCCGGAACTCGCGTAGTTCAGCTGCTTGCCGGGCGTCTTGGCCATGCGGATGAAGTCGGCGATGGTCTTCGCCGCCGATGACGCCGGGACCGTCACGACCTGCGGAACCGAGCCCACGATCGTCAGCGGCGTGAAGTCGCTCGCCGCGCGGTACGGCAGCTTGGACTTGATCGCAGGCGCCATCGCGTTCGAACTGACGTGCCCCATCAGCAGCGTGTAGCCGTCGGGCGCGGCCTTGGCGACCTGGCCAGCGGCGATCGTGCCGCTCGCGCCGCTGCGGTTCTCGATGATGATGGTCTGCTTCAGCAGCTCGCCGGCCTTGGGGGCCAGGATGCGCGCGATCTGGTCGGTGCCGCCGCCCGGCGCGAAACCGACGAGCAGCGTGATCGGCTTGTTGGGGTAGCTGGCTGCATTGTCCGCGGCCATGGCGTGCCCAGCGAGCCAGACCAGGGCCAAGGCGCAGGTGATTCGTTTCATCTTGATGTCTCCTCGCGCTGCCGTGACTCAGTGGTGCTCGAGCAGACTGCCGAAGCCCGGGAACTGGTCCTTGATCCCCATCGCCCGCAGCGCGGACCAGTAGATGACGGTTCCGGATGCCCAGACGGGCTTCTTCAGCTCGGCCTCGAGCTGCGCGGCGACACGGCAGAAGTGCAGGTTCGTGCCCAGCTGCAGGATCGCGTCCGGCTTGGCCTCTTCGCAACGCATCGCAGCCGCGCGCAGTTGCTCGGCGGTCTGCGAGGCCACGTGGATGATGCTCTTGCACTTCAGCCCTTCGACATGCACAACCTCGAAGCCGCGCGACGTGAAGTAGCTGACCGCGTTCTGTTCGATGACGGGGTAGTACGGCGTCAGCAGAGCGATCCGCTTGGCGCCGGCGAGCCTCAAGGCCTGCTCCGCCGATTGCGCCCCCATGGTCACCGCCACGCCCGACAGCTTCTGGAGGTGTTCGAGCAGCGCGAAACTGCCTCGCTCGCCACCCATGTAGCTCTGCGAGCTCATGCCGAGCACGAGGTGATCGACGAGGGCTTCGTTGAGCCGGCGGACGGAGTCGTCCAGGTTGGCGGTGACGCTCCTCATGATCACCTCCCAGTCGGCGTTCTCGGCGATCTTCTGGTTCGGCACGTAGTACCTGTCGACCGCGTTGATCACGCCCTGGGGCCGCATGTCCATCATCTCGTTCTCGACCACGACATTCGGACCGGGCGTCATCACGCCGATCACCCCGCGCGGGCCCATGGCGTTGACGTAGCGGTCTTGGCTGTGGGTCGAACCTGGAATCTCCTGGATTCCATCCTGTAATGCATTCATTATTGACTCCTGAGATGAGAGCGCGCCCGGATTTCCCAGGCTTCAGTGCAGCAACTAGATCCCGTTTGCATGCATTCCAAGGATGCCTCAGGAATTCTGACCTTGTCCACAGAATGGATTCATTATTTTCATTAACAGCCAAATGTGGCCAATTTCTATGGCAAATCAGGCAGAAATGAATTCATAATGAGGCCATGGCCAAGGAATTCGTCCACAACGAACTGCTGTCCAGCGTCCGCGAACTGCTGGTCGCGGGCTCCCTCGAAGAGGGTCACAAGGTCCCCGAAGCCGAGCTGTGCGAGCGCTTCGGGGTCTCGCGGACGCCGCTGCGGGAAGTGCTGAAGGTCCTCGCCGCCGAAGGGCACGTGGAACTCCTCCCCAATCGAGGTGCGCGGGTCCGGTCCCTGGGGATCGACGAAGTCCAGGGGCTGTTTGACGTCACCGGCGCACTGGAGGCGCTGGCCGGCCAGCAGTGCTGCGAGCGAATCGACGAAAACCAGGTGTCGCGGATCACGTCGCTGCACGAGCAGATGGCCGAGTCATACCGACGGTGCGACCTGGGCACCTACTATGGGCTCAATCGCGCCATCCATGAATCGATCGTCGAGGCGACCCGCAATCCGGTGCTGCAAGAGATCTACGGGCAGGTCAACTCACGCATCCGACGCGTCCGGTTCGCCACGCCGATGACGCCGCAGATCTGGCAGCGCGCGATGGCCGAGCACGAGGGCATGCTCAACGCGATCGCTCGCCGCGATGGCGTCAGTCTAAGCGCCATTCTCAAGACCCACCTGAGCCACAAGAGCGAAGCGATTCTTGCGACGATGACGCGGCCGAAGCCCTAGCTGGTACGCCGCCGCAGCGGTTCAGGTCACTGAAGCGGCACGAACTTCAGGTTGCCGAGGGGCATGACCTTTTCTTCACGGACCATCTTGTACTCGGTGTTCGGGCCCAGCCACTTGGCCCAGAGCTGGTCGATCTCGCCGGCCTTCTCCATGTCCATCAGTGCGGCATTGACCTTCGCCAGCAGGGCCGGCTCGTCCTTCTTCATGCCGACACCGACGGGCTCGAGTGCCATCGGTTCCTTGATCATCTTCAACTCGACCCCGCCGGCCTTGGACTGGTTCACGAGCTTGATGATCGTCATCGTGTTGGCGACCATGCCGACCGACTTGTTCTGCTGCACCGCCATGTAGGCCGAGCCGGTGTCCTGGAACGTCACGGGTTCGGAGCTGTTGAGCTTGATCGACTGCTCGGACGTCGAACCCTTCGTCGAGCTGATGCGCTTGCCCTTGAAGTCGGCCTTGGTCGTGCCCGGGTCCGAGGCCTTGACCGCGAGCATTTCCTTGGCCACGTAGTACGGGTCGCTGAACTGGATCTGCTCGCCGCGGCTGAGCGTGTACGCGAGGTTGGCCACCGTGACATCGACGCGGCCCATCTTGACCTCGGGCACGCGCGCCTCGACCGACAGCGGCGTGATTTTCGCGGCCACGCCGAGATGCTTGGCCAGCGCGTTGCACAGGTCCACGTCGAAGCCGACCATCTCGCGGGTCTTCGGATCGGGTGCGGCGAACGGCGGCACGTCGGCGAAGGTGCCGCATTTCAGCTCCTTGCGCTGCTGGATGTCCTGCCATTGATCGGCGTGCGCAGCGGCGGCCAGGCCGCAAAGGCCCAGTGCAACGAGAGTGATCTTCTTGGACATGTCGAACTCCAGGGGTTGATGAGGAAGCTGAGATCAGTGCGAGCGCAGGTCGGACAGAAAGCGCTGCGCACGCGGGTGCTGCGGGCTGCGGAAGAACGTATCGGGCGCAGCGGTTTCGAGAATGCAGCCCGCGTCCATGAACCACACCTGGTCGGCCACCTCGCGCGCGAAGTTCATCTCGTGGGTGACGCACATCATGGTCATGCCGTCCTTCGCGAGGCTGCGCATCACGGCCAGCACCTCGCCGACCATCTCGGGGTCGAGCGCGCTGGTGGGCTCGTCAAACAACATCGCCGGCGGGTCCATCGCCAGCGCGCGCGCGATCGCCACGCGCTGCTGCTGGCCGCCCGACAGCTGGGCCGGGTACGCCTCGGCCTTGGCCGCGAGGCCGACACGCTCCAGCAGTTGCATCGCCCGGCTCTTGGCGTCGGCGCGCTTCACGCCGCGCACCTTCATCGGCGACAGCATGATGTTCTCGAGCACCGACAGGTGCGGGAACAGGTTGAAGCTCTGGAACACGAAGCCGATGCGGCTGCGCAGCTGGTTGAGCTGTTGGCTGCTCATCCGCGCCTGGATGTCGTGGCCGTCGAACAGCAGTTGGCCGGACTTGATCTCCTCGAGCCGGTTGACGGTGCGGATCAGTGTGGACTTGCCCGAACCCGACGGCCCGCACACCACGACCACCTCGCCCTTCTTCACCTCGGCGTTGATGTCGGTCAGCGCGCGGTAGTCGCCGTACCACTTGTTGACGTTCGAGAACGTGATCATGTCGTCGGCTCCAAAGGGTTCGGGCTCAGTGGTCGAGCTGCGCTTCGAGCGCCGCCGCACGCGCCTTGGCGGACGGCTTCGGCGCCACCAGACCGCGACGCTTCTTCGCGATGCGCTGCTCCAGCCACTGCGCCCATTGCGTCAAGGTCCAGCACACGACGAAGTAGCTGACGGCCAGGATCAGGAAGACGTGGAACGGCTTGGTCAGCAGCTGGTTGTTGATCTGGTTCGCCGCGAAGGTCAGCTCCTGCACGTTGATCACGTAGCCGAGCGTGGTCTCCTTGATCGTCGAGACGAACTGGCTCAGCATGCTGGGCAGCATGTTGTAGAGCGCCTGCGGCAGGATCACCGACCACATCGCACCGAGGTAGCTGTGGCCGAGCGCCCTCGCCGCTTCCATCTGGCCGCGCGGCAGCGCTTGGATGCCGGCGCGCACGACCTCGCTGAGGTAGGCGCCTTCGTAGATCACGAGCGTGCACAGCATCGTCGTGAAGCCCGAGACATTGCGGCCGATCAGCAGCGGCACCAGAAAGTAGACCCACAGGATCACCATCAGCAGCGGCACGCCGCGCACGACGTACACCACAGCGGTGGCCGGCCAATTCAGCAGCCGGCTCGACGACAAGCGCGCCAACGCCATCAGCACGCTCAGCGGGAACGCGAGCGCGATGCCCAGCACCGACAGGATCAGCGTGCAGGCGATGCCGCCGAGCGGGCCGTTCGGGTACGGGCCGATCAGCAGCAGCAACCAGTTGTCGCGCAGGATGCCGTAGAGGTCGAGGATGAAGGCCATGGCCTACCTCGCCCCCGCGACGCTGTAGCGCCTGCCGAGCCAGGCACCGCCCGCCATGATGAGCAGCGAGATCGCCAGGTACAGCACCGTGGCCACCAGATACGACTCGAACGCGCGGAAGGTCTGGCTCTCGATCTCCTTGACCGCGTGGGTGAGTTCGACCACGCCGATGGCCATTGCCAAACTGCTGTTCTTGAACAGCGAGACGCTGTGGTTGACCAGCGCCGGCACGGCGTTGCGGATCGCCTGCGGCATCAGCACATGCCGCATCGAGCCGACGAAGCCATGGCCCAGTGCGCGGGCCGCCTCGGCCTGGCCATCGGGGATCGAGCGCAAGCCGGATCGCAGGTCTTCGCTGAAGTACGCCGCCTGGCACAAGCCCAGCGCGACGATCGAGAACAGCGCCTCGGCGCTGTGTTCCGACAGCCAGCTCTGCACGTTGTCGGGCAGCAGGCTCGAGATGCCGAAGTACCACAGCATCAGCTGCACCAGCGTCGGCACATTGCGGTGGTAGGACACATAGGCGGCCACCGCGCGCTGCACCAGCGTGCTCGGCGTGAGGCGCAGGGTCAGCAGCAGCAAGGCCAGCGTCATCGCCAGCAGCCACGAGCAGATGGCGATCACCACCGTCAGCATCAGGCCGTGCGCCAGCATCCGGGCGAACTCGGGGTTCAGCAGAATGGCCAGGAGGTCGAAGCCTTTCACGGGGTGCGCTCGGGTGCTCGTGTCGTTGGTCGGGTCAGCTGCGCGGGGATTCGGGCCGCGTGGTCGACAGCCCGCCCGGCACCTGCATCGTCGGCGTGATCTCCATGTGGCCGATGTTCACCGCGATCGGTGCGGCGATCGCGAACGCGATCGCGTTGGCGATGTCGGCGGCCTGCGGCAGCTCGAAGCCGTCGATGTACTTCTCGCGGATCACTTTCGAGTCGCCGTGCACGTGGGCGAAGATGTCGGTCGCGACGCGGCCCGGGCAGATCTCGGTGACGCGCACGCGCTTGCCGAAGGCATCGATGCGCAACTGGCGCGACAGCATGCTCACCGCGGCCTTGGTCGCGTGGTAGGTCGAGTTGCCGTTGAAGTTGTAGGCAGCAGCGATTGAGCTGATGTTGACGACGTGGCCGCGGTCGCGCGCCACCATGCCGGGCAGCACGAGCCGGCACAGGTGCAGCACCGCGCGCAGGTTCACGTCGATCAGCAGGTCGATGCCTTCGGCGTCGGCCTTCAGGATCGAGCCCGGGCGGTCCACGCCGGCGTTGTTGACGAGCACGTCGAACTCGACCTGCTGCGTAAGGCGGGTGATGCCGGCGAGGTCGGTCACGTCGATCGCGTGCGCGATGCAGCCGGTGCGCTCGGCGAGCTCAGCCAGTGCCTTCGCACTGCGCGCCAGCGCATGGACCTGCAGGCCCTCGGCGCACAAACGCTCGACGACGGCGGCACCGATGCCGGACGAGGCGCCGGTGACGAGAGCAGTCTGGTAGTCGCTGAACGGCATGGTGTCGCTTCCTGATTCGGTATGTTCAATTTATCGGTCGGCGCCGGTTCGCGCCAAGACGGAATCACTGTGGAGAGATAAGACGCTCTTATGTCGGTGGCAACCCGTTGTCATGCAGTGCTGGCCGCCATCTGCACCGAGATCGGCACGATGCGGCCGCCGCCGGCTTCGATCTCGCTGCGTATCGCCCGGGCCAGCGACATCGCACCGGGCGTGTCGCCATGCACGAGGATCGACCGCATCGGCATGGTGATCACGTGGCCGCTGTAGGTGACGACGGTGCCGTCCTGCAGCAGGCGGCGAACGCGCGCGAGCACCGCGGCCTCGTCCTTGATCACCGAGTCGGGCAGCTTGCGCGGCACCAGCAGGCCGTCGTCGGAGTAGGCGCGATCGGCCAGAAACGCGGTCGCCACGCGCAGCCCGCAGCGATCGGCCGCGCCTTCGATCGCCGCGCTGCTGGACGAGCTGATGATGATCGCAGGGTCGAACGCAGCGACCGCGCGCAGCAAGGGGTCGGCCAGCGATGCGTCGGCCGCGGCGAGGTTGCCGAGCGCGCCGTGAAAGCTCATGTGCGTCAGCCGATGCCCGGCGGCCCGCGCGATGCCGGCCATCGCGCCGAGCTGGTAGGTGACCATCGTCGCCAGCTCGGCCGTGTCGATCTGCATTGCGCGCCGGCCGAACCCCTGCCGGTCCGGGAAGCTCACGTGCGCGCCGACATCGACGCCGTGCTGCAGCGCGAGCCGCGCCGTGCGGTCCATGATGAGCGAATCGCCGGCGTGAAAACCGCAGGCCACGTTGGCCGACGAGATCAGCGCGAGCATCGCTTCGTCCTCGCCCATGCGCCACGGGCCGTAGCCTTCGCCGAGGTCGGCGTTCAGATCGATGTCCATAGTGAGTGTCCTTGCGTGGCGGATCAGTCGGGGGCCAGCTCGACGAGCGGCGTGCCATAGCCCACTGTTGTGCCGTGTTCGACACGCCGGCCGGCGACGACCGCCGCCCGCGGCGCAGTCACCGGCAACAACAGCGCGCCGATCTGCAGCAAGCCGACAGGTGCACCGGCCCGCACCGGCGCACCGACGGGCGTCAACGGCGTCGATTGCATCGGGTGGGTGTGCAGGAAGATCCCGGCAGCGGGCGCATTCACCGTCGTGCCGGACGATGACGCGTATGTCGGCGCGTCGGATGTCGCGACGCTGTGCTCGCCGACTGGCGCCACATCGGCCGCGTCGCGGCCCAGACGCAGCAGCACGCCCGGTCCGCGCAGCTCCAGCAGACCGATGCCGGCATCATCCAGCGAAGCCGAGAGTTGCTGAAGAGAATCGATGCGCATGCTCAGCTCCCGGCCTGCTGGCGACGGTACAGCCCGACCAGCCGCTGCACGTTCGCCAGCCAGGCCTGCATCTGGTCGAGCGCAGCGACCGCCTCGTCCCAAGTGGTTTCGATGAAGCGCACCCGGCTGCCGATCGGCGCCTGCCCGAGCCGCCACAGGTCGGCCTCGATCACGGTGCCGAGCTTCGGGTAGCCGCCCGACGGTTGGGCGTCGCGCATCTGCACGATCGGTTGTCCGCCCGGCGGCACCTGGATCACGCCGGGCACGATGCCGTGCGAGCGCATTTCGACGCTGGCGCTGGCCTGCAGCGGCGTGCCGGCCAGGCGATAGCCGTAGCGATCGCTTTGCGAGGTGATCTTCCACTCGCCGGCCCAGAACGCGGCGCGCGAGGCCTCGGTGTAGTGCGTGTATTCGGCCGCCGGCAGCACGCGCATCGCCGGCACACCGTCGACCTGCAGCGGCAGCGCGAGCGCGGGCGGCACCAGGCCGAAGCCACCGACGCGTGTGCTCGACGATTCCGCCGCGCCTGCGCGCAGCACGTCGCCCTGGCGCAGCGTGCGCCCTTCGTGGCCGCCGAAGTCGCCGCGCAATTGCGTGCTGCGCGAGCCCAGCACCGAGGGCACGTCGATGCCGCCGGGCAGGCACAGGTAGGCGCGGCTCGCGCGCCACTCACCGCTGCGCGGCAGGCCCAAGGTCAACACCTGGCCGGCGCGTGCCTCGCCCGCCCACCAAGGCAGAAGAGGCGCGTCGTCGAGCCGCGCGGCGCAGTCGGCGCCGGTCAGCGCAAATGCGCCGTCTTCGGTGAAGCGCACCTGGAACGGAAACACCGGCACCTCGATCGCGGCCGCGCCCGCCTCGTTGCCCAGCAGCAGGTTGCCGGCCGCGAGTGCGAGCGGGTCCATCGCGCCCGAGGTGCCCACGCCCCAGCGCAGCGCGCCCAAGCGCCCCAGGTCTTGCACGGTGGCTAGCGCGCTCGCCGACAGGATCTCGATCATCGGATCACCTTCTGCACGCGAAAGCGCAGCGTGTCGCCCGGCTGCAGCAAGGCCGGCGGGTCTTGGGTCGAATCGAAGAAGCGCATCGCCGTGGTCCCGATCGTGTTCCAGCCGCTCGGGCCGGCCGATGCCGACACGCCGGTCTGCGCGCCGCCGATCGAGACCGCACCGCCCGGGATGCTCACCACCGGCACCTTGCGGCGCGGCGTGGCGATGCGTGCATCCATGCCGCCCAGATAGCAGTAGCCGGGGTGGCTGCCGAGCGCATAGACCGGATAGGCCGGCGCGCTGTGGATCTCGACGATCTCGTCGATCGACAGGCCGGTGTGCGCGACGACGTCGGCCATGTGCGGGCCACCCGCGCCGCCATAGACCACCGGCAGTTCGATGACGCGGCCATCGAGCGGCAGCGGTTGCGCCGCGTCCCATGCGTCGAGCAGGCGCGCTTGCATGTCGGCGAGTGAGCACGGTGCGCGCACAAAGCTCAGCATCAGGTTGTTCATGCCCGGCACCGCTTCGCGCACCTCGGGCCAGCGCCCGGCTTCGCGCGCGAGTGCCCAGATGCGCTGCTGGTCCAGCAGCGTCATCGCGTGGCCCGGCGCCTCGAACAGCAAGGCGCTGGTCCCTAACACGCTTATGGTGGGTGCTTGAGCGCTCATGCCGCGCTCCCGCTCTGCAACCAGCGTTCGAGGTGATGGATGTCCACGCCGCCGGCCGCGAAGCCCGGCTCTTGCGCGATGCGACGATGCAGTGGCAGGTTCGTCTTGATGCCGTCGACGCGCATCTCGGCCAGCGCCAGGCGCATGCGCTCGAGCGCGTCGTCGCGCGTCGCGCCGTGCACGATCAGCTTCGCGATCATCGAGTCGTAGTACGGCGGCACGCGGTAGCCGGCGCTCGCGTGGCTGTCGACGCGCACGCCGAAGCCGCCGGGCAGCACCCAGCCGTTGATCAACCCGGGCGATGGTGCGAAGGTCTCGGGGTTCTCGGCATTGATGCGGCATTCGAGCGCGTGGCCCACGCAGGCGATGTCCGCCTGCGTCAAGGTCAAGCGCTCGCCGCGCGCCACGCGGATCTGCTGCTGGACGATGTCGATGCCGGTCGTCATCTCGGTCACCGGGTGCTCGACCTGCAGCCGGGTGTTCATCTCGATGAAGAAGAACGCGCCATCCTCATAGAGAAACTCGAAGGTCCCGACGCCGCAGTACCCGATCTGCCGACAGGCCTGCGCGCAACGCTCGCCGACTTCGGCGATGAGCTCGATGGCAATGCCCGGCGCCGGCGCTTCTTCCAGCACCTTCTGGTGACGACGCTGCATCGAGCAGTCGCGGCTACCCAGCCACAGCGCCTGGCCATGGCTGTCGGCCAGCACCTGGATCTCGACGTGGCGCGGGTGCAGCAGGAACTTCTCGATGTAGACCTCGGGGTTGCCGAAGGCGCGGCGCGCCTCTTCGCGGGTCAACGCGAGCGCGTCCAGCAAACCGCCCTCCTCGTGCACGACCCGCATGCCACGGCCACCGCCGCCACCGGCCGCTTTGACGATCACCGGGTAGCCGATCTCACGCGCGATCGCCTGCACCTCGGCCGGGTCGTCTGGCAGCGAGCCATCGGGCCCGGGCACGCACGGCACGCCGGCGGCGCGCATCGCGCGCTTTGCCGAGACCTTGTCGCCCATCGTGCGGATGCACGCAGCGCTCGGCCCGATGAAGCTCAGGCCCGCGGCCTCGACACTGGCGACGAAGCCGGCGTTCTCCGACAGGAAGCCGTAGCCGGGGTGGATCGCCTGCGCGCCGCTGAGCTCGGCGGCGAACAGGATCGCGGCCTGGTCGAGGTAGCTCTTGCCGGGCGCGGCCGGCCCGATGCACAGCGCCTGATCGGCCTGGCGCACGTAGACGGCATCGCGGTCGGCTTCGGAATACACGGCGACGGTGCGCAGGCCCAGCCCGCGGCAGGCGCGCTGGATACGCAGCGCGATCTCTCCGCGGTTGGCGATCAAGACGGTATCGAACATCGCAGGGCACCGCGTCAGGCGAAGCGCATCAGAGGCTGATCGGCGTCGACCTCTTGGCCGGACTCGACCAGGACGTCGACGAGCGTCGCGTCTTGCTCAGCGCGAACTTCATTGAAGACCTTCATCGCCTCGATCACGCACAGCGTCTGGCCCGCGCGCACCTGCTGGCCCGGCGTCGCGAACGGCGGCTCCCCCGGTGCGGGCGACAGATGGACCACGCCGTACAGCGGCGCAACGAGCGGCGGTGTCGCGGCGCTCGCCACTGGCGTGGACGCGCCGGCGACGCGCGGCACACCGGCAGCCGGCGCCACCGCGGCGTCGCGCGGACGCCGCACGAGACGCAAGGTCCATCCGCCTTCAGCGAACTCCATCTCGGCGAGGTCCGACGCGGCCATCGCGTCGATGAAAGTCTTGAGCTGCTGCTGATCCATTCGCTGCGTCCACCGAGGCTGATGGCGCGCCGTGTCGACGCGCTCGGTTCCATTGGCCTCAAAGGTATCGGTGGAACGCGTTCAGCGCCAAGACGGAATGTCTCTGCCGAGATAAGGGCGGCTTATGACGGCGCCAGGCCGGCCTGCGCTTCGTCCGGCGCCAGCAGCGAGCCCGGCAGCGCGGCGACCAGCTCGAGCAGGATGTCCTTGATGGCCTGCCCGGGCTCGGACAACGGCAGGTGGTCGGACTGGCACAAGGCCAGCGGCGCCTCGATCAACGGCTCGACGATGCGGCACTGCCAGGCACTGCACGACCCGACGACCTCGCGCGCCATCGACGCCGGCAGGATGGTCGCGCCCAGGCCGTCGGCGATGACGGCGGTGAGCGTGCTGGCCGATTCGATCTCGGCGACCACGCGCGCCGTCATGCCGGCCACGGTGAAGGCTTCGTCGACCATCTTGCGCACGATGTTGTAGGGCCGCGCGAGGTAGAGGTCGATGTCGACCAGCGTGCGCAGCGGCACCTCGTCCGGCGGCTGCGGCATGCTTTGCGGCCCGACCAGGTACAGCGGCTCCTTCAGCAGCGGCAGGAACTTCAGGCCGTGCACCGCCGTCTTGCCGCCGTAGAGCACGGCCAGGTCCATGCGCCCGCTCATCACCAGCTCGGACAGCGTCGTGCCATAGGTCTCGTTCAGGTACAGCAGCACGCCCGGGTGGCGCGCACGCACCGTGCGCAGCAGCGGCAGCGCCAGCCCGGCCGCCGCCGTGCCGGGCGCGAGGCCGACCGACACCGCGCCCGACACCCCGCGGCCGGCCGCGTCCATGTCGACGCGCGCCTGCTCGCACTGGCGCAGGATCAGCTGCGCATGCCGGTACAGCACCTTGCCGGCCTCGGTCGGCGTCACGCCGCGCTTGGTGCGCAGCAGCAGCTGCTGGCGCACCTCGCCTTCCAGCGTCGCGAGCTGCTGGCTGAGCGCCGGCTGCGCGATGTGCAGCACGTCGGCGGCCTGCGTCAGGCTGCCGATGTCGACGATCTTCACGAAATACTTCAGGCGCCTGAGGTTCACCGCGCAGTCTCCTTCATCCATGCCAACGGGCTCGGATCTCGGCAGCGCCGCCAGCAAGAATCGCGCGCACCCGGGTTCGGCCGACGGCGAGTCGTATCCATAAGCATTGCCTATAGTGGCAGACTGAACTCGTCTTGGCGATCCCCTCGCTGCGGTCCTACTGTTATGGCTCTCGAACAGCCGCAGCAAGGACACCCGTGAGCACTTCCCGCATCGCCGAACGCGTCCGGCGTATCAAACCGTCGCCCAGCACCTCGGCCGCCGACCGCGCGAATGAACTGCGTCGGCAAGGCAAGTCGATCGTGAACCTGGTCGTCGGCGAACCCGACTTCGATACCCCCGCGCACATCCGCCAGGCCGCGGCGCTGGCGATGGACAAGGGCGCGACGCGCTACACGCTGATGGCCGGCACAGTCGAGCTGCGCCAAGCCATCGTCGCGAAGCTCGGGCGAGAGAACGGGCTCACCTACGCGCTGAACGAGATCATCGCGACCTCGGGCGCGAAGAGCGCGATCTACAGCGCGTTCGCGATCACCCTGGAGCCGGGCGACGAGGTCATCATCCCCGCGCCGTACTGGGTCTCGTACCCGGACATGACGCTGGCCTGCGACGGTAGGCCGGTCACCGTCCCCTGCCCCGAGGAAAACGGCTTCAAGCTGACGCCGGCCCAGCTCGAGGCCGCGATCACGCCCCGCACCCGCTGGCTGCTGATCAACTCACCCAGCAACCCCACCGGCGCCGCCTACACGCTCGCCGAATACCGCGCGCTCGCCGACGTGCTGTTGCGGCACCCGCAGGTGCTGGTGATGACCGACGACATCTACGAGCACATCCGCTTCGACGGGCAGCGCACGCCGCACTTCCTGCAGGCCGCGCCCGAGCTGCGCGACCGCACGCTGGTCGTCAACGGCGTGTCCAAGACCTACGCGATGACGGGCTGGCGCATCGGCTACGTGGCCGGTCCGCGGGATCTCGTGCAGGCGCTCGACACCTTGCTGTCGCAGTCCACCGGCAACTGCTGCTCGATCAGCCAGGCCGCCGCCGCGGCCGCGCTCAACGGCGACCAGAGCTTCGTCGGCGAGAGCGTGGCCATCTACAAGCAGCGACGCGACGCGACGCTGGCGCGCATCAACGCGATCCCCGGCCTGAGCTGCCGCGTGCCCGACGGCGCGTTCTACCTCTACATCGGCTGCGCCGGCCTGATCGGCAAGCGCACGCCCGAGGGCAAGGTGCTGGCGCAGGACGGCGACGTCGTGATGTACCTGCTGGACAGCGTCGGCGTGGCCGTGGTAGCCGGCACGGCCTATGGCCTGTCGCCGTACTTCCGGCTGTCGATCGCCACCTCGATCGAGATCCTCGAAGAAGGCTGCCAGCGCATCGCGCGCGCCGTGGCCGAACTGCACTGAACCCACTCGACCCGAAGCACCATGAGCACCTACAAGGCCATCCGCAAGATCCCGTCGGCAACGCAGGCCGACCCGAAGGTCCTCGCCGCGCTGCGCGAGATTCCGCTGTCTGCGCTCAGCGACAACATGCACCGCAACATCGGCACAGTGGGCTTGCAGCCCTACCACCGGCCGGTCAAGCAGACGATGGCCGGCACGGCGGTCACCGCGCGTTCGCGCGGCGGCGACAACCTGACCTACCTGCGCGCACTCGAGTTCTGCCGCCCCGGCGACGTGCTGGTGATCGATGGCGGCGGCGACCTGCTCAACGCCGCCGTCGGTGGCATCCTGTCCTTCTACGCCGCGAGTATCGGTTTGCACGGCGTGGTGGTCGACGGCGCGATCCGCGACGTGGCCGAGATCCGCGAGCGCGAGTTCCCGGTCTATGCGCGCGGCGTCACGCACCGCGGCCCGTACAAGGACGGCCCCGGCGAGATCAACGTGACCATCTCGATCGGCGGCATGGTGGTCAACCCCGGCGACATCATCGTCGGCGACCAGGACGGCTTGCTGGCGATCCCGCAGGACGGCGTCGAGGCGCTGATCGACAAAGCGCGCGGCGTGCTCGAGGCCGAAGCGGAGACGATGCGCGCGATGAAGGAAGGCCGCTGGAACCGTGCCTTCATCGACGCGCTGGAAGCGCGTTGCAACAACTGAGCGACATGAATCCTGCTGCCCTCAAAAGCTTCGACCTCACCGGCCGCACGGCGCTCGTCACCGGCTCCAGCGCCGGCATCGGGTACGCGCTGGCGCGCGGGCTGGCCAGCGCCGGCGCCCGCGTGATCCTGAACGCGCGCAATGCGCTGAAGCTCGAGCAGGCCGCAGACCGCTTGCGCGCCGAAGACGCCTTCGTGCTCTGCGCCGCGTTCGACGTGACCGACGGCGCGGCCGTCGTCGAAGGCGTCGGCCGGATCGAGGCCGAGGTCGGGCCGATCGACATCCTCGTCAACAACGCCGGCATGCAGCGCCGCGCGCCGTTGGAGCAGTTCGAAGAGGCGCACTGGCACGAGCTGATGAAGACCAATGTCGACAGCGTGTTCCTCGTCGGCCAGGCGGTCGCGCGCCACATGATCGACCGCCGCCGCGGCAAGATCATCAACATCTGCTCGGTGCAGAGCGAGCTCGGCCGGCCGAACATCGCGCCCTACACCGCGAGCAAGGGCGCGGTGAAGATGCTCACGAAGGGCATGGCGATCGACTGGGGCCAATACAACATCCAGGTCAACGGCCTCGGCCCGGGCTACTTCAAGACCGAGCTGACCGAGGCGCTGGTCAACGACGCCGAGTTCACGCGTTGGCTGGTCGGGCGCACGCCCTCGCGCCGCTGGGGCGACGTGCAAGACCTCGTCGGCGCGGCCGTGTTCCTGGCCAGCGACGCGTCCAACTTCGTCAACGGCCACATCCTGTATGTCGATGGCGGCGTGACCGCCACGCTCTGAAGAACTCTTGGAGATCCGTCTGATGGAAGCCTTGGTCATCCACGCGCCCGGCGACCTGCGCGTCGAGCAGATCGTCACGCCCGAACTTGGTCCGATGCAATTGCAGGTGCGCGTGCGCTGCGGTGGCATCTGCGGATCGGACCTGCACTACTACCGCCACGGCGGCTTCGGCACCGTGCGCATTCAGGAGCCGATGGTGCTCGGCCATGAAGTCGCCGGCATGATCGAAGCGGTAGGCTCCGCCGTCAGCGGCTTCGCCGCCGGCGACCGCATCGCCGTGAGCCCGAGCCGGCCCTGCGGCCTGTGCCGCTTCTGTCAACTTGGCCTGCAGAACCATTGCCTGGACATGCGCTACTACGGCAGCGCGATGCGCAACCCGCACGTGCAGGGCGCATTCAGACAGCAGCTCGTTGTCGAGACGCACCAGGCCCACAAGCTGGCAGACAGCGTCAGCGATGGCGAGGGCTCGATGGCCGAGCCCTTGTCGGTCGCGCTGCACGCGGTGCGTCGCGCCGGGCCGCTGCTCGGCAAGCGCGTGCTGGTGACTGGCTGCGGCCCGATCGGTGCGCTGGTCGTGATCGCAGCGCGGCGCGCCGGCGCGGCCGAGATCGTCGCCACCGATGTGATGCCGCATCCGCTGCGCAAGGTCCTGCAGGTCGGCGCCGATGCCGCGCTCAACATGGCCGAGCAACCCGATGCGCTCGATCGCTACACGGCCGACAAGGGCCACTTCGACGTGCTCTTCGAGGCCAGCGGCAACGAGCGTGCGCTGACCGGCGCGTTCAACGCGCTGCGCCCGCGCGGCATCATCGTTCAGCTCGGGTTGGGCGGCGAGATGAGCCTGCCCATCAACACCATCGTCGCGAAAGAGTTCGACTTGCGCGGCGCATTCCGCTTCCACGAGGAATTCGCTGTCGCGGTCGAACTGCTCAACAAGGGTCTGGTCGACGTCAAACCCTTGATCTCGGCCACCTTGTCCTACCGCGACTCAGCGCGGGCGTTCGCACTCGCCGGCGACCGCACGCAGGCCATGAAGGTGCTGCTGAGTTTCGACTGAACACGCGCGAGCCAAAGTAGTAGCTTAGAAAAAAAACGGGCCGCCAGGGCCCGTCTTTCCTCACTTCTTGGCGGAGCCGGAGGGATTCGAACCCTCGATGCAGGTTTTGCCCACATACTCCCTTAGCAGGGGAGCACCTTCGGCCACTCGGTCACAGCTCCGTGCACAGCGCGCATTCTAACCCGCGAAATCGCGGGATTCAGGCGGCGGCCTGCTCCAGATCGAAGGCCTTGTGCAGCGCGCGCACCGCGAGCTCCATGTACTTCTCGTCGATCACGACGCTGGTCTTGATCTCGCTCGTGGTGATCATCTGGATGTTGATGCCTTCCTGGCTCAACACGCTGAACATCCGGCTCGCCACGCCCACGTGCGAACGCATGCCGATGCCGACGATGCTGACCTTGCAGATCTTCGGGTCGCCGACCAGTTCGCTGGCGCCGGTCACCGGCAGCACTTTGGCCTTGAGCAGATCCATCGTGCGCTGGTAGTCGCCGCGCGGCACGGTGAACGAGAAATCGGTGCGGCCGTCGTGCGAGACATTCTGGATGATCACGTCGACGTCGATGTTGGCTTCGGCCACCGGGCCGAGGATGTGAAACGCAATGCCTGGCTTGTCGGTCACGCCCAGCAGGCTGATCTTGGCCTCGTCGCGGTTGAACGCGATGCCCGAGACAACAGCTTGTTCCATTTTTTCGTCCTCTTCAAAGGTGATCAGGGTGCCCGACTTCGCCTCGTCATTGATGTCGATGTCCCACGGCGTGAAGCTGGAGAGCACACGCAGCGGCACGCGGTATTTGCCGGCGAACTCGACCGAGCGGATCTGCAAGACCTTGGAGCCCAGGCTCGCCATCTCGAGCATTTCCTCGAAGCTGATGGTCGTGAGGCGCCGCGCTTCGGCGACGATGCGCGGGTCGGTCGTGTAGACGCCGTCCACGTCGGTGTAGATCAGGCACTCGTCGGCCTTCATCGCCGCGGCGACTGCCACGGCCGAGGTGTCGGAGCCACCGCGGCCCAGCGTCGTGATGTTGCCTTGCGGGTCGACACCCTGGAAGCCGGTGATGATCACGACCTTGCCCGCCGCCAGATCGGCGCGCACGCGCTGGTCGTCGATGCTCTCGATGCGCGCCTTGGTGTGCGCCGAGTCGGTCTTGATCGGCACCTGCCAGCCGGCGTAGCTCACTGCCTGCATGCCTTCGGCCTGCAACGCGATCGCGAGCAGCCCGACCGAGACCTGCTCGCCGGTCGACGCGATCATGTCGAGCTCGCGTTGCAACTCGGGCGTCGTGCTGGCCGGCGAGAGCTCTTTCGCGAGGCCGAGCAAACGGTTGGTCTCGCCGCTCATCGCCGACGGAACGACCACCATCTGGTGCCCCGCGCGGGCCCATTTGACGACGCGCTTGGCGACGCTGCGGATGCGCTCCGGCGACCCCATCGAGGTGCCGCCGTACTTGTGGACTATGAGTGCCATGAGAGGTGGGTCTGCTGTCGAACGAAATAGGCATTCGCCCGCAGGCGAACCCAGGATTCTAGCCGGCGCGGTGCGGCTTCTCGACCGGCACCCAGCGCAGCGCCACCATGGGCTGGCCCGGCAAGCCGACGACGCGCGCATCCAGCCCGAGGCCGGGCACGAACACGAGCTGACCGCCGCTGTAGACGAGCGGCCCGGTGCGCGCCCACATCGGCACGCCCGCGCCCTGGTACTGCTTCTTGAGACTGCGCGGCGGGCGGCCGATGCCGGCCTGGAACTGCTCGCCACCGCTGCGTTCGCGCAGTTCCAGATGGGCGAGCCATGCGAGCGGCACGCCCATCTCGGGCACCGCGTCCACGTGCAAGGCGCCGGACCAGCCGGGCAGTTCGTAGACGCCTGTGTCGCGAACGCTCAGCGTGGGTTCATGCGCGGGCGCGACGGCATCAACGGCCCGCGACTCGCAGCGCAGCACGCTGCGGTACACGCGCAATTCGGCGGACGCGGTCGGCCAGCGTGCGCTGCGGCGCTGCGGCAATTCGTCGAGCAGGCGCGTCACCAGGCTCGCGGTGGCGTCGACGCCCTGCTGCTTCAGCCACGCACGCAGCGCGTTGCTCCGCCGCGCCGGCGACAGCACCAACCAGTCGGCGATCTGCAATCCTTTGGCATCGGCAACGTGCGCCAGATCACTTTGTGCCAGTTCGTCGAGGGCAGCGTGGGCCTCTTGAACCCACATCGCCGCCGTCGCCAGCGTGGCCTCCGCCTGCGGGAATGCCGCGCTCAGCGCGGGCCAGACCTGCAGGCGCAGACGATTGCGCGCAAACCGCGGATCGCCATTGCTGTCGTCCTCGATGTGTTTGAGCCGGTGCTTGCGCACGTAGGCATCGATGGCGGCGCGCGGCTGATCCAGCCAAGGTCGCGCCCATTCGATGCCGTCGCGCACGACGCTGCGCGGCATGCCGGACAGGCCCGCAGTGCCGGCACCGCGCAGCGCTTGCAGCAACAGCGTCTCGGCCTGATCGCGTTGATGGTGGGCCAGCAGCACGATAGGCGCGTCGTGCGCCATCGCCATGGCTCGCAAGGCCGCGTAGCGCGCCTGGCGCGCCCAGGCTTCGACGCTGTCGCCCGCCGGTGGCGCGCCCGTCAATCGATGCGCGATGAACGCTACCGGCAAGCCGTGCCGTGCCCAGCGTTGGCACTGCGCCTCGCAGTGCGCGAGCCACGCATCGGCATGCGGGCTCAGCCCGTGATGGACATGCAGCGCGAGCACCTGCACGCCATGCGTGGCGGCCTCGAGCACGGTGGCGTGGAGCAGCGCGGTCGAGTCGCGCCCGCCGCTGTAGGCCACGGCGACGCGACGCGCGCTCACACTGTCATTCTTCAGCGCTCTTTGGTGTCGCTGAAGCGGCCGTAGGATTGCAGCCGCTCGTAGCGTCGCTGCAGCAACTCCTTGGGCTTCAGGTCGCTGACCTGGCGCAGCGCATCGTTCAACGCGCGCTTCAGGAACGCAGCCATCTGCTTGGTGTCTCGGTGCGCGCCGCCGACAGGCTCGTTGACGATCTTGTCGATCAGGCCGAGCGCCTTCAGGCGGTGTGCCGTGATGCCCAGCGCATCGGCGGCATCCGAGGCGCGCTCAGACGTCTTCCAGAGAATCGACGCACAGCCCTCGGGCGAGATCACCGAGTAGATCGAGTACTGCAGCATCAGCAGTTGGTCGCCGACGCTGATCGCGAGCGCACCACCCGAGCCGCCCTCGCCGATGATCGTGACGATGATCGGCACCTCGAGCTGCGCCATCTCGAAGATGTTGCGGCCGATGGCCTCGGACTGGCCGCGCTCCTCGGCGCCGATGCCCGGGTACGCGCCCGGCGTATCGACGAAGGTGAACACCGGCAAGCCGAACTTTTCGGCCAGCTTCATCAGGCGCAAGGCCTTGCGGTAGCCCTCGGGGCGCGACATGCCGAAGTTGCGCAGGCCGCGTTCCTTGGTGTCGCGGCCCTTCTGGTGGCCGATCACCATGCAGGCCTGGCCGTTGAAGCGTGCCAGGCCGCCGACGATGGACTGGTCGTCGGCGAACGCACGGTCGCCGTGCAGCTCCTGGAAGTCGGTGAACATCTCGTTCACGTAGTCCAGCGTGTAGGGCCGCTGCGGGTGGCGCGCGATCTGCGTCACCTGCCAGGGCGTCAGGCTGGCGTAGATATCTTTGGTGAGCTGCAGGCTCTTCTTGCCGAGCCGGTCGATCTCTTCGGAGATGTCGACCGCCGACTCGTTCTGCACGTAGCGCAGCTCTTCGATCTTCGATTCGAGTTCGGAAACCGGCTGCTCGAATTCGAGGAAATGGCGTTTGCTCATTCGTATGTTCCTTCGCGGTGAAGGCGTCTATCCCAACTTTAGTAGTCTACCGGCAGCGGGTCCAGGCTGCGCCAGATGTACCAGGTGGCCACCGAACGGAACGGCGCCCAGGCGTCGCCGACCTCGCGCGCCTCGGCGCGCGACACCGGCTCGCCGCTGAAATAGTTGACGCTGATGCCCTTGAGCAAGCCGATGTCGTCGAGCGGCATCACGTTGGGTCGCATCAGGTGGAAGATCAGGAACATCTCGGCCGTCCAGCGGCCGATGCCGCGGATCGCGACCAGCTCCTCGATGATGGCCTCGTCGTCCATCTGCTGCCATTGCGCAACATGGACCGCGCCGGACTCGAAGTGCGCCGCCAAGTCGACCAGGTACTCGACCTTGCGCGCCGACAGGCCCGCGGCTCGCGCGATCGATGTCTCGAGCGCCAGCACCTCGGTCGGCGCAAGCTGCGTCGAGGGGCTGCTCGTCAACGCCGCGAAGCGCTCCCATACCGACTGCGCGGCCTTGACCGAGATCTGCTGACCGACGATGGAGCGCGCCAGCGTCGTGAAGGCATCACCGCGGCTTTGCAGGCGGCCCTCGCCGAACTGCGGGATCAGCTTGCGCATCACGCGGTCGCGCTTGCTCAGGTGCTTGCAGGCTTCGTCCCAGTAGTGGGGCGTGACCTGCGGAACAGCGGCACCGTCGGTGGCCATGATGGCGTTGGGTGCGTCGGCGCGCGCGGACATCAGGACTTCATCCACGTGGTGCCGGCGGGCGAGTCCTGCAGCACGATGCCTTGCGTGAGCAGCTCCTGGCGGATCTGATCGGCCAGCGCGAAGTTGCGCGCCTGCTTGGCCGCGGCGCGTGCGGCGATGCGCTCGGCGATGCTGGCCTCGTCCAGCGTGTTGCCGGCCTGAAGATAGCTGCGCGGCGACTGCTGCAAGATGCCCAGCGTCTCGGCCAAACCCTTGAACAATGCGGCCACAGCCGGCGAACGCGTGCGGTTCAACTCGTTCGCGAGTTCGAACAGCACCGCCACCGCCACCGGCGTGTTGAAGTCGTCGTTCATCGCGGCGCGGAAGGCCGCGGCCTGCGGCTGCGCCCAGTCGATGGCCACTTGCGGCACATCGACGCCGTCGAGCGCGGTGTACAGCCGGCGCAGCGACGCGCGCGCATCGTCGAGGTTCACGTCGCTGAAGTTGAACGGGCTGCGGTAGTGCGTGCGCAGCATGAAGAAGCGCACCGTCTCGCCGTCGTAGCGCGACAGCACTTCGCGGATCGTGAAGAAGTTGCCCAGCGACTTGGACATCTTCACCTGGTCGACGTTCAGCAGCCCGTTGTGGGCCCAGGCGATTGCCGGCGGCTTGCTCGTCGCGCCTTCGCTCTGCGCGATCTCGTTGTCGTGGTGCGGGAACTGCAGGTCCGCGCCGCCGCCGTGCAGGTCGAACTGCTCGCCGAGCAGCGCGCAGGCCATCGCCGAGCACTCGATGTGCCAGCCGGGCCGGCCGGTGCCGAACGCGGACTCGTACTTCGCATCTGCCGGCTCCTCGGCCTTCGCGGCCTTCCAGAGCACGAAGTCCAGCGGGTCGTCCTTGCCGTCGAGCACCGCGACGCGCTCGCCCGAGCGCAGCTCGTCGATCGACTTGCCCGAGAGCTTGCCGTAACCGGGGAACTTGCGCACTGCGTAGTTCACGTCGCCGTTGGTGGCGCGGTAGGCCAGGCCCTTGGCTTCGAGCGCGCTGATCATCGTGAGCATCTGCGGCACGAATTCGGTGGCGCGCGGCTCATGCGTCGGCCGCAGCACGCCCAGGGCGCCGAGGTCGGTGTGCATCTCGGCCACCATCTCGTCGGTCAACGCGCGGATCCCCATCTTGCGTTCGAGGGCACGGCGGATGATCTTGTCGTCGATGTCGGTGATGTTGCGCACATAGGTCACGCCATAGCCGAGCGTGCGCAGCCAGCGGTAGATCAGGTCGAACGCGATCATCATGCGGGCGTGCCCGACATGGCACAGGTCGTACACGGTGATGCCGCACACGTACATGCGCACGTGGTTCGGCTCCAGCGGCGTGAAGGTCTCGAGCGCTCGGGTGAGCGTGTTGTGGATGCGCAGGGTCATGGGCCGGTGGACGATGTCGAATGCGCGGCCAGTTCGGGCTGTGGCCGTCGCGCAGGATTCAGATCAGAGGGTGTCGCGGAGCTGCCAGACTGTGCGAGAGCGCCTCGGGCCGTGGCCCGCGGCAGCGTCTCTCTCAAGAGTGGCCTGCACTACAATCGAATCAGTATACCGGGCCGCCTTCGCGCAAAGTCTGCGGCTGGCCGCGGGTCGGCGACCCGCCTGCAGTCCCCTCGCTTCCCTGCCCGTTCCTTGCCTTTCACCACGCCGATGCCTGGTTCGATCCTCCACCTCGTTCGCCTGCTGTTGATCGCCGCGTCGGCGGTAGCGCTGGTAGCGCACGCGGACGATCTCGCCGATGTGCAGCGCCTCTATTACGCGGGTCAGGCCGCGGCCGCGATGCAGCGCGCCGACCAGTTCCTGGGCACCCACCCGAAGGACGCGCAAATGCGTTTCGTCAAGGGCGTGATGCTGGCCGACGCCAAGCGCGATGCCGAGGCCATGGCGCTGTTCCAGAAGATCAGCGAGGACTATCCCGACCTGGCCGAGCCCTACAACAACCTCGCCGTGCTCTATGCCGGCGCCGGCGACTACGCGAAGGCCCGCGTCACGCTCGAGCAGGCCTTGCGCACCAACCCCAGCTACGCGACGGCGCACGAGAACCTCGGCGACGTGCATGCCGCGCTCGCCGCGCAGTCGTATGCGCGCGCGCTCAAGCTCGACCCCGGCAACGTGACCGTGCCGCCCAAGCTCGCGATCGTGCGCGAGCTCTACAAGCACAGCGCCCGCACGGCCATCGACACGACCGCCCCGACAACCAACACCGGAGACGCCAAATGACGCAATCACTTCATCGCTGGGCGAGCCGCACCGCGATGGTCTCGATGACGGCCGCGCTGCTGTGCATCGGCAACGCGGCGTTCGCGCAAAAGGTCAAGCTCGCGACCTCGCTCGGCGACATCGTGATCGAGCTCGATGCAGCCAAGGCGCCGAAGACGGTCGAGAACTTCGTCGCCTACGTGAAGGCCGGCCACTACAACGGCACGGTGTTCCACCGCGTCATCCCGACCTTCATGATCCAGGGCGGCGGCATGACCGCCGACATGAAGGAAAAGCCCACGCGTGCGCCTATCCCGCTCGAGAGCAAGAACGGCCTGAGCAACGTGCGCGGCAGCGTCGCGATGGCGCGCACCAACGACCCGAACTCGGCGACCTCGCAGTTCTTCATCAACGTCAACGACAACGGTCGCCTCGATGCCGCCAACGCGCGCGACGGCAACGGCTATGCGGTGTTCGGCAAAGTCGTCTCCGGCATGGAGGTCGTCGACAAGATCCGCGCCGTTCCCACCGGCGCCAGGGGCATGCACGACGACGTGCCGCTCTCGGCGATCACGATCAACAAAGCCACTCTGGAGAAATAAACATCATGGGCACACAAGTCGATCTGGAAACCAGCAAAGGCACGATCCGCGTCGAACTCGACGAGGCCAAGGCGCCGCTGTCGGCCAAGAACTTTCTCGAGTACGTCGACGCCGGTCACTACGACGGCACGGTGTTCCACCGCGTCATCCCCGGCTTCATGATCCAGGGCGGCGGCTTCGAGCCGGGCATGCGCCAGAAGGCGACCCGGGCCACGATCCAGAACGAGGCCAACAACGGCCTGAAGAACGACCGCTACACGCTGGCGATGGCGCGCACCTCGGCGCCGCACTCGGCGAGCTCGCAGTTCTTCATCAACGCGACCGACAACAACTTCCTGAACTTCAGCGCCGAGACCGCCTCGGGTTGGGGCTACGCGGTGTTCGCCAAGGTCGTGTCCGGCACCGAGGTCGTCGATGCGATCGAGCGCGTCAAGACCGGCGGCAAGGGCGGCCACGGCGACGTGCCGCTCGAAGACGTCGTGATCCTCAGCGCGAAGCGCGTGGGCTGAGGTCCGCGGCCACGGCAGTGAACGCGCCTGCACCTGAGATCGTCGCGCCGCCGGCGTGGCGCCGCATCGATTTCATCAGCGACCTGCACCTGTCCGAGGACACGCCACGCGCCTTCGCCGCGTGGCGCGACTACCTGCTCGGCACGCGTGCCGATGCGGTCTTCATCCTCGGCGACTTGTTCGAGGCCTGGATCGGCGACGACGCGCGCTTCGAGGGCTTCGACGCCGCCGGCGCGGCGGTGCTGCGCGACGCAGCGCAGCGGCGCCCCGTCGCGTTCATGGCCGGCAATCGCGACTTCCTGCTGGGCCGGGAGGCGCTCGACGACTGCGGCGTGCAGCTTCTCGGCGACCCGACCGTGCTGTGCGCGTTCGACCAGCGCACGCTGCTGTCGCACGGCGACGAATGGTGCATCGCCGACACCGAATACCAGCAATTCCGTCGCATGGTGCGCAACCCGGCCTGGCAGGCGCAGGTGCTGGCCAAGCCGCTCGCCGAGCGACGTGCGCTGGCGCGCAGCATGCGCTCGGAAAGCGAGCGCAAGATCGCCGAACACCAAAGCGGCTGGACGGACGTCGACGCGGCCACCGCGATCGACTGGCTGCACGCCACCCGCTCCACCACGCTGGTTCACGGGCACACGCACCGGCCGGCCACCGAGTCGCTCGCACCCGGCCTCACGCGCCACGTGCTGAGCGACTGGGACGTCGACCATGCGACGCCGCCGCGCGCACAAGTGCTGCGCTGGAGCGACCAGGGCTGGGCGCGCCTGACCCTCGCCGACGCGGTGGCGTGAGCGAGTCATGCTCGACTGGCTCAAGCGCCGCCGCACGGCCCGCACGCTGGAGCGGCGCGCGATCCCCGACGCCCTGTGGCGCCTGACGCTCGCGCGCTTCCCGTTCCTCGCCGCGCGCAGCGCCGACGACATCACGCAGTTGCGCGAGATGGCGACGCTGTTCCTCGCCGAGAAGGAATTCACCGGCACGCGCGGCCTGGTGGTCGATGACGAGATGGCGGTCGCGATCGCCGCGCAGGCCTGCCTGCCGGTGCTCAAGCTCGGGCTGGCGCACTACGACGGGTTTGTCGGCATCGTCGTGCACGCGGATGCGGTCGTCGCGCAGCGCGAGTTCGTCGACGATGCGGGCGTCGTGCACCAGTACGAAGAAGAGCTCTCGGGCGAGGCAATGCACGGCGGCCCGGTGATGCTGTCGTGGGTCGATGTGGACGACGCCGCCGCATCGGCCGAGGTCGGCTACAACGTCGTGATCCACGAGTTCGTGCATGTCCTGGACATGCGCACCGGCGAGGCCGACGGCGTGCCCGCGCTGCCCGACCGCGCCGCGCGCGACGAGTGGATCCGCGTGCTCGGGGACGAGTACGACGCGTTCTGCGAACGCGTCGACGCGGCACAGGACACGCTGCTCGACCCCTACGCCGCCGAAGCCGAAGAGGAGTTCTTCGCGGTCGCATCGGAAGCCTTCTTCGTCGCGCCGCGCGACTTCAAGGCCGAGCACCCGCGGCTCTACGACCTGCTGCGCGGGTACTTCAAACAGGATCCGGCGACGCCATAGAAAAGGGGCCCGAAGGCCCCTCTCGTTTCGCGGCATCGCACTACGCGGTCGCGGGCTCGGCCTTCGGTTTGTCGCTTCGCTTCGCGGGCTGAATGTCGAGCGCCGGCTTGCCGTCGGCGTCCACGTCGACCGTCAGGCGACCACCGTCGACGAGGCGCCCGAACAGCAGCTCGTCGGCCAACGCACGACGGATCGTGTCCTGGATCAGCCGCTGCATCGGCCGCGCGCCCATCAGCGGGTCGAAGCCCTTCTTCGCGAGCTGCTTGCGCAGCGCGTCGGTAAACGTGACCTCGACCTTCTTCTCGGCGAGCTGGCTCTCGAGCTGCAACAGGAACTTGTCGACCACACGCAGGATGATCTCTTCGTCCAGCGCCTTGAAGCTCACGGTCGCGTCGAGCCGGTTGCGGAACTCCGGCGTGAACAGGCGCTTGATGTCGGCCATCTCGTCGCCCTGCTCGCGTGAGTTCGTGAAGCCGATCGTCGCCTTGTTCATCGTCTCGGCGCCGGCGTTCGTCGTCATGATGATGATGACGCTGCGGAAGTCGGCCTTGCGCCCGTTGTTGTCGGTCAGCGTGCCGTGGTCCATGACCTGCAGCAGCACGTTGAAGACATCCGGGTGCGCCTTCTCGATCTCGTCGAGCAGCAGCACAGCGTGCGGCTTCTTCGAGATCGCCTCGGTCAGCAAACCGCCCTGGTCAAAGCCCACGTAGCCCGGCGGCGCGCCAATCAGGCGGCTGACCGCATGGCGCTCCATGTACTCGCTCATGTCGAAGCGAATCAGCTCGACGCCGAGGATGTACGCCAACTGCTTCGCGACTTCGGTCTTGCCGACGCCGGTCGGGCCGCTGAACAGGAACGAGCCGATCGGCTTGTCCGGCCGGCCCAGGCCCGAACGCGCCATCTTGATCGCGGCGGCGATCGCCTCGACCGCGGGCTCCTGGCCGAACACGACGCTGTTGAGGTCGCGGTCCAGCGTCTTGAGCTTGGAGCGGTCGTCACTGGACACGCTCGCGGGCGGGATGCGCGCGATCTTCGCGACGATCTCTTCGACCTCGTTGCGCGTGATGGTCTTCTTCTGCTTGCTCTTGGGCAGGATGCGTTGCGCCGCGCCGGCTTCGTCGATCACGTCGATCGCCTTGTCGGGCAGGTGGCGGTCGTTGATGTACTTGGCCGACAGCTCGGCCGCGGCCTGCAGCGCGCCGACGGCGTACTTGACGCTGTGGTGCTCCTCGAAGCGCGACTTCAGGCCCTTCAGGATCTCGACGGTCTCTTCGACCGAAGGCTCGATCACGTCGACCTTCTGGAAGCGCCTCGAGAGCGCTGCATCTTTCTCGAAGATGCCGCGGTATTCGCTGAACGTGGTCGCGCCGATGCACTTCATCGCGCCCGAGCTGAGCGCGGGCTTGAGCAGGTTGCTTGCGTCCAGCGTGCCGCCCGAGGCGGCGCCGGCGCCGATCAGCGTGTGGATCTCGTCGATGAACAGAACCGCGTTCGGCTGATCCTTCAGGTGCTTGAGCACGCCTTTCAGGCGCTGCTCGAAGTCGCCGCGGTACTTGGTGCCGGCCAGCAACGCGCCCATGTCGAGCGAGTAGACGACCGAGTCGGCCAGGATCTCTGGCACTTCGTTTTGCGTGATGCGCCAGGCCAAGCCTTCGGCGATCGCGGTCTTGCCGACGCCGGCCTCGCCGACCAGCAGCGGGTTGTTCTTGCGCCGCCGGCACAGGATCTGGATCACGCGCTCGACCTCGTGCTCACGGCCGATCAGCGGGTCGATCTTGCCATCGCGCGCGAGCTGGTTCAGGTTCTGGGTGAACTGATCCAGCGGCGAGCCTTTGCCGTCGCCCTCTTCCTTGTCGCTCTCGCCGCTGCTCGCGCCTTCGCTCGGCTTGGCGGGCTCCGGCGGGTCGGACTTCTTGATGCCGTGGGCAATGAAGTTGACGACGTCGAGCCGGGTCACGCCCTGCTGGTGCAGGTAGTAGACGGCGTGCGAATCCTTCTCGCCGAAGATCGCGACCAGCACGTTCGCGCCGGTCACTTCCTTCTTGCCGCTGCCGGTGGACTGCACATGCATGATCGCGCGCTGGATCACGCGCTGGAAGCCCAGCGTCGGCTGCGTGTCGACCTCATCGGAGCCGCCCACCGTGGGCGTGTTTTCCTTGATGAAGCCGAGCAGGCTCTTGCGCAGATCGTCGCCGTTGGCCGAGCAGGCGCGCAGCACTTCGGCGGCCGACGGGTTGTCGAGCAGCGCCATCAGCAGGTGCTCGACGGTGATGAATTCGTGGCGCTGCTGGCGCGCCTCGACGAACGCCATGTGCAGGCTGACTTCTAGTTCCTGGGCAATCATGCGGCCTCCATAATGCATTGCAACGGGTGGCCACCGCGGCGTGCGGCGGCCAGCACCAATTCAACCTTTGTCGCGGCGACGTCCTTCGAGTAGACGCCACAGACGCCGCGCCCATCATGATGAATTTTCAGCATGATCTGGGTCGCGGTTTCGAGGTCGCGTTTGAAATACTCCTGCAGCACCATCACGACGAACTCCATCGGCGTGTAGTCGTCGTTGAGCAGCACCACCTGGTACATGCGCGGCGGCTCGGTCTTCTGGGTCTGGCGCTCGACCACGACCGCGCCCTGCCCGTCGTCGGGACGGGGGTTCACCACGGGTGGCGCTGGCGGTGGAGCGGGGTCGTCGGGCATGGTCTGATTCTATCGAGTTGATGCACTGACTGCGTTGACCGGAGTCGACGCCAGCCACGTTAACACCGTTCCCATATTGCGCTCGACCGAGCTTCTACAAGCCCTGAATTGCATGGGGACGGGCGTGCTTCTGTGCACGACCCCAGGGGTGTTCCCGTTCTTGACAGCGGATTTCCGGCGGCGGGAAAATGTGACGCGCGTCACGAACGCTGGCGCGTGCAAGGGGACACCATGGCCACGGGCACCGTCAAATGGTTCAACGATGCAAAGGGCTTCGGCTTCATCGAACCCGAAGCCGGTGGCGAAGACATCTTCGCGCATTTCTCGGCCATCCAGATGGAGGGCTTTCGCACCCTGAAGCAAGGCGGCCGGGTCAGTTTCGAAGTGGTGCAAGGCCCCAAGGGCCAGTTGGCTCAGAACATCGCCGCGATCGACGTGCCTGCTGACAGCACCCAGCCGCCTGACGGGCAGGCGGCTGCGATCAGCCCTCCCGGGCCTTGATCAGCTTGCGGCCTTGCCGCGCACCGCATCCACGCTCCAGGCGCCGCCGCCGGCTGCGCTGATGAGCAGGAACACGAAGCAAAACATGATCGCGAGCTCGCCCTGATTCAGGATCGGCGTGAGCACGAAGCCGCGTGACGCGTGCGCCATGAAGTAGGCCACGGCCATAAAGCCCGACAGCACGAATGCGACCGGGCGGGTGAACAGGCCGACCAACAGCAACGCCCCGCCGACCAGTTCGAGCGTGCCGGCCACACCAATCAGCGACGCCACCTGAAAGCCGTCGAACATCGCCACGTGCGGGACGCCGAAGAACTTGGCGGTGCCGTGCTGCACGAACAGAAACGCAGTGACGATACGCAGCAGCGAGAGTGCTTGCGGGGTGTAGGCGGCGGTGGAAATCATCGTGGGTCCTTGCGAGTTGTTGAGTTGATTAGCCGAAGCGAAAGCCCGACACCGTCGCGCCCAGTACCTGGTCTTCAAAGACCTTGACGCCGACATCATCGCCCGCCGCGCCGGCCGCCACCATCAAGGGCAGCAGGTGTTCTTCGCGCGGGTGCGAAGCGCGCGCCGCGGGCGCGCCTTCCCAGTGGGTGAGTGCGTCATTGCGCGCGCCGGCGGTCGGCGCCGTGACGGCGTCGGTCAGCCATGCATCGAAGCGCTTCGAGGGTTCGGCCGCGCTGGGCCCGAACATCCGCATGTTGTGAAAGCTCATGCCGGTGCCGACCACCATCACGCCTTCGTCGCGCAAGGGCGCGAGTGCGGCGCCGGCGCGCAAGTGCGCGGCCGGGTCGAGGTCGGCCCGCAGCGAGATCTCGACGACGGGCACGTCGGCGTCCGGCAGCACCAGCATGAACGGGATGAACACGCCGTGGTCCAGGCCGCGCTCGGCGTCCTCGCTGGTGGCCAACCCTGCGCCTTCGAGCAGGCCGCGCACGCGCTGCGCCAGCGCCGGCGAACCCGGCACCGGGTACTTCAGGCGATAGGTGTGCTCAGGGAAGCCGTAGTAATCGAACAGCAGCGCCGGGCTCGCGGCGGTGTTGACGGCGAATGCGCGCTCCTCCCAGTGGCCGGAGACGATGACGACGGCCTTAGGCTTCTCGGGCAAGGTCGCGACCAAGCCGCGCAGAAACGCCGCCATCGAATCCCACATGCCCGGCTGGCCGCGCGTGTTCTCCATGAAGAAGCACGGGCCGCCGCCGTGCGGCAGATAGAAGGTCGGCTGTCGGACGCTGGTGTTCATCATCATGCGGCGGAGAATAATGGTTTCGCATTGATTCATCTACAGCGATACAGTAGATGCATTGTTTCCGGATAAGAAACCAAGCATGGACACCCTGACGAGTTTGCGCGTGTTCCGCGAGGTGGTCGAGGGCGGCAGCTTCGTCGCAGCGGCGAACCAGCTTGGCCTCTCTACGGCGATGGCGAGCAAGCACGTGGCCCACCTCGAGCGGCAGCTCGGCGCGCGCCTGCTCAACCGCACCAGCCGGCACCTGAGCCTGACCGAAGCCGGCACGGTCTACCTCGAACAATGCCGCGAGGCGCTCGACTCGCTGCAAGCCGGCGAGGCCGCGATCGGCCTGAGCCAGGAGGCGCCGCGCGGCGTGCTGAAGGTGACGGCGCCGGTGTGGTGCGCCAACCGGCGCTTCGCCGACGCGCTCGCCGCCTACAAACTGAAGCACCCCGACGTCGTCGTCGACATCCGGCTCGAGAACCGCAAGGCCGATCTCGTCGAAGAGGGCTACGACCTGGCACTTCGCGTCACCCGCGACCCCTCGCCGACCCTGATCGTGCGGCCGCTGTGCACGCTGCAGTTTCATCTCGTCGCGACACCGGCGTACCTGAAGCGCGTGGGCCGCCCGAAGGGGGCCGCCGATGTCGAACGCCTGGGCGCGATCCTGCCGACGTACGTGAACCTGGACGGCCTCGAGGTCGTCGGCCCTGCGGGCAAGCTCAGGCTGCGCCTCAGCGCCACGATGAAGACCGACGACACGACGCTGAGCTACCACGCCGTGCATGCCGGCCTGGGCTGGGCTTACCTGCCCGATTGGCTGGTGGCCGACGATCTGAAGCACGGTGCGCTCAAGCGCGTGCTGCCCGGCTTCAAGACGCCCCCACTGACGCTGTTCGCCGCTTACACGAGCCGCAAGTACATGACCGCCAAGGTGCGCAGCTTCATCGACTTCTTCTCGACGGCACTCGCAGTGACGGCTTCAACCGAGTGAGGAGAATTGCGACAGGTGATCGCGACTCCGTCCTACGTTCCGCACAGGTGGGCTGATTGACCATTCGTCCATGTCGCACCAGCAGTCCGTTCAGCCCATCATCACGTCGCCCGCGGCGTGGGCGCGTACGGCATTGTCTTTGTCGCTGCTGGCGATGCTCGCAGAGCCTGCAGCCGCCGCCGGCGACGACATGGCGCCCGCGGCCGCCGCGCCCGCGTCGCAGCCGGCCAAGAAGCCGCTGGCCTATGTCGATGTGGCGTCGTCCCACGGCGGCTTCGATTGTTCGCCGGGGCCGATCGGCGCAGGCACGCTGCCCACCACACGCAGCAACGCCGCCGGCACCGTGGCCTGGTGGTACTGCCCCGCCCCAGGCGGCGCATGGCGCGTCAACTGGGCCGCAGCAACCGCGGCGCAATTGAGCGCCCGCAACCTGCTCGCCGAGACACGCGCCGTGATCAGCGCGGCTGATCCAAAGGCTGCATTCAGTGCCGCCGTGTCGAAGAACGTCAAGGTGCCGCTGAGCGACCCCAGCCTCACGGCCGTCTGGCAGCCGTTCACCGCCGAGATGCTCGCAGGGGCGCCGAAGACGCCATCAAAAGGTTCGCCTCGCGCCGAGACGCCGAAATGAGCGAAGCGCTTGACCAGCCAGCGCGTCTGGTGCATCCCTTGAGTCAGGGATGTGTCGCGCTGTTTCCGCTCGCTATATTGCACTGCAACAAAGGAGCACAGCAATGAACCTCGAGCAGTTGATGGGCCGCTACTTCCGCTTGATGCAAGAGCTCTCGATCGCCTACCGCGCGCAGCCGTGGCAAAGCGCGCGCATCGATCGGCTCGCGGACGATCTCGCCGCGACCGAACGCGAGATCGTCGCCGTGCGACCGGCAGACGAACAATGCGGCGACCCGACGTTCAACTTCCTGACACTGAAGGACGCGGCGTCGTAGGTCCCAGAATCACCGAATGAACCCCAAAACCCGCAACCCGGTGCTCGAAGCGCTCGGCCGCCCATTGCGTCTGGGCGTCGTCGGTGGTGGTTTGGGGTCGTTCATCGGCCCAGTTCACCGCAGCGCCGCGGTGCTCGACCAGCGTTTCGACATCGTCGCCGGCGTGCTGTCGTCCTCACCCCAGAAAGCGCGTGAACAGGGCGTTGCGCTCGGCCTGCACCCGTCGCGCGCTTATGCAGCCTTGGCCGAGATGCTGGCGCAGGAGGCCGCGCGACCGGACGGTGACGGCATCGAGGCCGTCGCCATCATGACGCCCAACGACCGCCACTTCGAAGCCTGTGCCGCGGCGCTCGAGGCCGGGCTCGGCGTCATCTGCGACAAGCCGATGGTCAACACGCTGGCCGAGGCCAATCAACTGGCCGCGCTGGTCGAACGCAGCGGCCGCGTCTTCTGCCTCACGCACAACTACAGCGGCTACGCGATGGTGCGCCAGGCCCGCGCGATGGTCGAGACTGGCACCATCGGCGCCGTGCGCATGGTGCATGTCGAATACTTTCAGGGCGGCATGGCGCTGCCCGTCGAACAAGGGCCGCTCAACGACAAGCTGCGCTGGAAGCTCGACGCCGCGCGCAGCGGGCCGTCGCTCGTGTTGGGCGACATCGGCACGCACGCGCACCAGCTGGCATGCTTCGTCGCGGGCAGCGCCGTCGAACGTGTCTGCGCGGATGTCGGCGCGGTGGTGCCCGAGCGCAGCGTCGACGACTACGCGGCGTTGCTGTGGCGTTTTGCAAATGGCGCGCGCGGTACCTGCATCGTCACACAGGCGGCCGCTGGCGCCGAGAACAACATCATGCTGCGCATCTACGGCGAGAAAGGCATGCTCGAGTGGCAGCATGCGGCGCCGAACTACCTGCGCCACGCCATCCAAGGCGGGCCGGTGCAGACCCTGGGCCGCGGCGACCCGTACCTGCATCCGCAGTCGCTCGCGCTGACGCGGTGGACGCGCGGGCATCCGGAAGGCTTTGTCGAATCCTTCGCCAACCTGTACTGCGAGTTCGCCGAGGCCATCGTGGCGCGCCGCCAAGGCAGGCCATCGCCGGCCACGTGGTTCCCCGGGGTGGAGACGGGCCGCGATGGCGCTCGCTTCATCGCCGCCGCTCTCGAGTCCAGTCAGCGTGGCGGCGCTTGGACTACCCTGCCGACTTAGGCGACCACTGCGCTCCGGGTCTGCGCCGGCCACGGCGCCTTGTTCATCCTCAGGCATCGTTAACATGGGATGGTAGGTTCGCGCCTGCTGATCCTGTTGCTTTGTATTGCCGCTTTCAAGTTCAAGCCAAAGACCTGCCACCATGCCATTCACCCTTGGCGCCTACATCGACGGCCTGGATGTCCCGGCGCTGATCTGGCTGCATCAGTTCCTTGGCCAATCGCGTGTCTTCGATGCGCTCGCGCTGTCGGGCTTGAGCAATCACCTTCTCAAACTCGGCCCGGTCGGGTTCGTCATCTGCTGGTTCTGGTTCGATGCGCACCCGGATCGAGAGCAACGCCGCGAGCAACTCGTGCAGGCAGTGCTGGCCGCCATGGTGGCCGTATTCCTCGGCCGCGCTCTGGCCTTGGCGCTGCCGTTCCGGGAGCGGCCCGCATTCCGGCCCGATCTCGACCTGGTCTACCCGATGGTGTCGGACTTGCGCACATGGAGCGCCTTTCCGAGCGACCACACCGTCGTCGCGTTCGCGCTCGCCACGGCGCTTGCCCGGCTGTCGCCCCTTGTCGGCATTTGGGCGTTTGCCCACGCGGCCGTGATCATCAGCTTCCCGCGGATCTACTACGGGCTGCACCACCCCTCCGATGTGATCGCCGGCGCGATGATCGGCACGGCGCTGGCGATCGTGATCGCGTGGGTGCCCTTGCGCCGCGCCGGGCTCGGCCTCTTGATGAAACTGGAGCAGGATCGGCCGGCGCAGTTCTATGCCTTCGGCTTCATCGTTCTCTTCGAGATCACGACCATGTTCGACGGGCTTCGTTTGATCGCCCTCTCGGTCTTTCGTACGCTGCGGCACATGAACGGCTGAGGTCGATGAACCGCACCGTCAAGTCACGTCTTGAAACGGAACGAACCGTCGGGCGCGGCGTTGTCTGACAGACGGGCCGCCGGCGCCCAAGCAGACTTCTGGTTCCCAACGACGTCCTTTCTCTTCTGAAGGACTTGCAGGCCCGCCCGATTCACTCGGACGGGCCTTCTTTTTTGCGCGAAGGCTTCTGAGCCCGAGCAGCCACAGCGGCTCGGGTCACTAAGCGCGATTCCCACCGCCCCAACGAGCCGACCGCCCTGAGTCGCGGTGGCCCTGCGCCAACAATCGGTGCCACAGATCGCGCAGCAAGCTGCGCGCCAAAACCGTATCGGCGCTGCCCGCTTCGGCGCCGGCATCGAAGGGGCGCGCGGGCGAGCCCGATTGACGCAGTGCCCCGCCGGCGCAATGAAGCTCGCGCTGCGCGACCCACCGGAGGCCGGTCTCACCTGGGACTTCGATGCCGGCCAAGTCGCCTGGGGCATCACGCAGCGGGTACTCGACGAGCATCCCCACGGCACCGTCGACGCACAAGACCGGCGTGTGCCTGCCCTTCGCAAGAAGCTCGAAGAAGTCCATCCTCCCCCCGTCTGACAAGGTGCGTCGATGGGGGCAGCGGCTCGCGTCCTGCGAACCGCCATGCTCGTCCTCGACTCGTGCATTCGGCGAGGATTATGGATGCGATTCCTTACATGTCCAGCGTGTCGATGCGGGCAGCGCCGGCTTCTCGGCGCGCGGGTGTCGCCCTCAGTTCCCCCTGCTGGTCTGGTTCTGACCGGATGCCGCCGCACTGCGGGTTGTGTCGGTCGCGCGTTCCGGCGGGTAGCCTTCAGCCTCGCCCGCCGGCATCAGCTCACCCTGGGCACGCGCGTGCAGCACCTCGGCCTTCACCTCGGCACGCGTCAAGGTCGACGACGTGCCAGCAGCCGTCCGGCCTGCCGCCTCGGCCAGCAGGGTCTCATCGGCGACCTCGCCAGCGGGAAGCAGCGTGCCATCGGCACGCGCTTGCCGCACCTCGGCTTGCACCTGGCTCCGCGTCAGCGTCGACGGCGCGGCATTGACCGGCGAATACCCGGCCCCTTCTGCATCTTCGCCGGCGGGGATCAGCGTGCCGTCGGTGCGCGCGGCGAGAACGGACTGCACGACCTCCGCGCGGGTCAGCGGCGCTGCGGGCGCCTGGTCGGCGAGGACGGCGCTGCCCACCAGGGCCAGCGCGCTGAGCGTGAAGAGTTGTTTGACTTTCATGTTGATGAACTCCTTGTGGCGATCGACGCCAGGGTTGGGGTGGCGGGCCTTTCGGCGCCGGCGACGCATCTCCTGCATCACGGGATCAACCATAGAAAACAGAGGCTCATGCGCAGCTGACCCGTCGATTACGTTTGCGCAATGCGCCGGTCATGCCGGCACGCAGGGCGATCCGCGATACTTTGTGCAGCCCGCGACAGCCCGTCAGCCCATGCGCATCCTCATCGTCGAAGACGAACCCAAGATTGCCGCCTACGTCCGCAAAGGCCTGATGGAGCAAGGCTATGCGGTCGACGTGGCGAGCAACGGGCACGACGGCCTGCACCTCGCCACGACGACGAACTACGACCTGATCCTGCTCGACGTGATGCTGCCCGGCCTCGACGGCTGGGCGGTGCTGCAGGGCGTGCGCCAGCACCACCCGACGCCGGTGCTGTTCCTGAGCGCGCTCGACCAGGTCGAAGACCGGGTCAAAGGGCTGAAGCTCGGCGCCGACGACTACCTCGTCAAGCCCTTCGCGTTTTCCGAGCTGCTGGCGCGGGTGCAGAACATCCTGCGCCGCGGCCCGGTGGCGCGCGAACAGGTGATGCGGGTCGCCGATCTCGAGGTCGACCCGGTGCGGCGCCGCGTCACGCGCGCCGGCGAGCGCATCGACCTGTCGGTCAAGGAATACGCGCTGCTCGACTACTTCGTGCGCCATGCCGGCGAGATGTGCTCGCGCACCCTGATCGCCGAGAACGTCTGGGACATGAACTTCGACAGCGACACCAATGTCGTCGATGTCGCGGTGCGGCGCCTGCGCGCCAAGCTCGACGACCCCTGCGAGATCAAGCTGATCCACACCATCCGCGGCGTCGGCTACGTCTTCGGCGCGCGCGACGGGTGAACGCGGCCGGCGCCATGCTGCGGCGCGGCCTGGCCGCGCTGCAGCGCTCGATGACGGCGCAGATCAGCCTGTCGATCGCGCTGGTCTCGGTGCTCATCATCACCATCTTCGGCACGCTGATCGACCAGTTCCTGACGCACGAGCTGCGCGAAGAGAACGAGCTGATCCTGATCGCCAACCTCGCCTTCATCCGCGATGACCTGGCCGCCGGCGGCTACGACCTGGCGCAGGCGCCGCACCTCGTCGACCGCATCGAGCGGCGCGTGCACCGGCTGCATGCCGCGATCCTTCTCGACGTGCCGGGGCGCACGCTGATCGCGAGCTCGCCGAACTACGCCGTGCCCGCCACGGCCTTGCCGCAGCAGGTGCTCGCAACCGAGCTGCTGCCGGCCCAGGCCGCGGTGGCCGAGTTCGAGGGCCTGCGCGACCGGCTCGGTGCGCTGACCTCGATCTGGATCGCCCCCAACGGCAACCACGACCGGCTGCTGCTGGGCCGCATCGCGCTGCCGGCGCCGGACGCGCAGCCGGCCGGCTCGCTGCTGGTGGCGCTGGCGATCGAGCCGATGCAGACACGCGAGCTGCGCGTGCGCGATCGGCGCGACCTGCTGATCGCGTTGGCAGCGGCCGCAGCGCTGGCGAGCCTGCTCGGCGTGTGGGTCGCGCGCCGCATCGTGGTCAGTGCGCGCCGCCTCGGCATCGCGGCCAGCCGCATCGGCGCACAGGCATTGGATGAACGGCTGCTGCTCGACGACACGCCGACCGAGCTGCTCGAGTCGACCGTCGCCTTCAACCACATGCTCGACCGCCTGCAGAACGCGTTCGAACGCCTATCGGCGTTCTCGTCCGACCTGGCACACGATCTGCGCACGCCGATCAGCACCCTGCTCGGCGAAGCCCAGGTCGTGCTGTCGCGGCCACGCAGCGCCGAGGAGTACCGCGCGGTGCTGGAGTCGGCGGTCGAAGAATACGAGCGTCTCTCGCGCACCATCGCCAACATGCTGTTCCTGGCGCACGTCGACAACGACCGGGCCGCGCTGTCGGCGCGCTGGATCGAGCTCGAGACAGCACTGGCGCGCGTGATCGGTTATTTCGAGCTGCTCGCCGAAGAGCGCGGCGTCGTGCTGCAGATGGCGCTGCGTGCCGAGCCGGGTGTCGAGCGGCGGGTGTGGGCCGACGAGACGATGCTGATCCGTGCGCTCAGCAACCTCGTCTCGAACGCGCTGCGCTACGCGCCGGGCGGCAGCTGCATCGAGCTGCTCGGCGCCGCCGGCCCGGGTGGCGACTGCACGCTCGAGGTCTCGAACGAGGGCCCGGCCATCGCTGCGCAACACAAGGCGCGCATCTTCGAGCGCTTCTATCGCGCCGACCCTGCGCGCCAGGATTCGGCGTCGGGCTCGGGCCTCGGCCTGGCGATCGTGCGTTCGATCATGGAACTGCATCGAGGCACGGCCGCGGTCCGCAGTGCAACTGGGGAGCGCACCGTGTTCAGCCTGAACTTCCCGGCGCCGCCGGTGGCATGAAGCCTTGCCACGGCGCGGCTAGAAACGGTAGGCCGCGAACAGGCTGAACGAGTTCTGTGCCTTCTTCTGCGTGATGGGGCTGTCGGCAGCGTCGCCACGCAGGTCCTCGGCGGTGAAGCGCGTGCCCAGGCTCCAGTTCGGGGTCAGCCGATAGTCGGCACCGACCGTGAAGCGGATCGAATTGAGGCCGCTCTTCGCCGTGTAGACGGGCAGCCCCGAGTTGGCGCTCTGCGCGGCATCGATGCCGAAGAAGGTCTGCGTGTACTTGCGGTCGGCCCAGGTGAGGCCCGGGCCGGCCGAGAGCAGCAGCTTGTCCGTGAGCGCGTATTTGGCGTCGAACCCCAGCGACGCGCGCGTGCCCTCGTGCTTGCCGCCGATGTCGGTCACGACGCTGCCGCGCACGCTGAACCACTTGTCCGAGTAGCTCGCAAAGACGCTGCCGAGCGCGGTCGCATCGATGTCGCCGAGGCCGCGCAGGCTGGGTGAGTCGGACTCCTTGCGCGGCTTCTCGAGGTTGCCGCCGAGGCCCGCGCCAAGCCGCCAGTGGTCGTCTTGATAGAGATACGCCCCCAGGCCCACCGGCGCGCCTGCGTTCGGTGTACCGCCGATGAAATAGCGCCCGTAATTGGCGCTGAATATCGGCAACGCGCGGGTCTTGCGTTCACTGCTTCCGGGGTACTTCGGCCCACTGCCGACGCCGAGTCCGAGCGTGAACTTCCACGAATCGGCAGCCGGCTGCTCGAGCGAATCGGTGCTGGTCTGGGCCATGGCCTCGGCACTGCCGAGCGCCGTGGCTGCGGTCATCGTGACAAGTCGGGCAGCGGATCTAAAGCTGAAATTCATTCATTCACTCCGGGTTGACGATCGAGGGCCTGTGGCGACAGGAACAGGGGGTTCTGGGTTGAATAGAACCGGGTCAGATTGACTCGGCGACCGAAGGCGCATCGAGGCGAAACATGGCACCCGACGGCACATCGCAGACGCGAAGTTGCCATCCGTGCGCGAGCGCGATTTCCCAGCAGATCGACAGGCCGAGCCCGACACCGCGATGCTGCGAATCGTCCTGGCCGTGCGCGCGCCAGAAGCGCTCGAAGACCAGGGGCATGTGGTCCGCGGCGATGCCGGCGCCTTCGTTGTGAACAGTCAGCCCGCCCACCTCGAGCGACATGGTCACGATGCCGCCCGACGGAGCATGCTGGATGGCGTTTTCCAACAAGTTCTTGAGCAGCGTGAAGAGCGCACTCTTGTCGCCCTGCCAGCGCAACTCGTCGGCAGGCACTTTCAGATCGAGGTGCACGAGCTTTCGATCGGCCATGCGAGACATGAAGGACACCGTTTGCATCGCCACGTCGACGACGTCGATCGATTCGAATTGGTAGTTGCCCGCTTCGCTGACTTCAGCCAGATTCAGAAGTTGCTGCACCTGGCGGACCATGACGTCGATGTCTGCCAGCAGCGTGGGCCGGTCCGCCGTCCCTTCGAGCTCGACCTGCCCGCGCATCAAGGCCAACGGAGTCTTGAGTTCGTGCGCGGCTGCAGCCAGGAACTGCTGCTGGGTGCGGTAGCCCTGCTCAAGTCGTTCGAGCGCCAGGTTGAAGGCATCGATGAGCGGCACGAGTTCTTCCGGCGCGCTGTCGGCGGACAAGCGCGCCGACAGATTGCGGGGCTCGATGCGCGCCGCGGCCGCCGACAGGTCGCGCAGCGGGCGCAGCAAGCCGCCCAGGGTGAGCAGCATCAATGCGCTGATCACCGGGATGGACACGAGCGCGGTCAGCAAGACGTTGCCCCGCGTCGGACGGCGCAGCGGCAAGCTGGCGAGTGTCGCCAGACGGTCGCTGCTCGCCGCCTGCAGGTAGTACATCCCTTTCGTCTGCTCGATCGGGACCGTGACCACGTGAACGGTTCGATCCTCGACCCGCAGGCTTGCCGAGGCTTGCGCCGGATCGATGCGCAGGGTCGCGGGCAGCAGCTCGCCTTCGCGCCGCGACCCGGCCATGCTGTTGCCCTGCGCATCGACGACCCGAAACTCGACGTCGTGCGGCAGCTCGTCGTAGACCCACTGCCAGTCGGTCGGCACCGAGACTTCGCCGGGCCGTCCGGCGGTGTCGAGTGCCAGCCGGCTGGCGACCACCCGCGCGGCTTCCTTCAACGCGCGGCGCATCAACCGGTCGGTGTGGAAATCCGCCACAGAGGCCACCAGCAGGACCACCAACCCCGCGGTCAACAGCATCCCGACGGCGTAGGCGGCGAGCAATCGGCCGCGCAGGCTTCTAGGCCTCCATGAGCGCATAGCCGTGCCCTCGCGTGTTGACGATGCGCACGGTCGAACCGATGGCCATCAGCTTGCGCCGCAGTCGGAACAGGGCCACGTCCAGCGCATTCGAGGTCACGGCCTCGGTCACGCCCCAAGCGGCGAGCTCCAATGCCGAGCGTCGCACTGTCTTGCCTGCGGCGCGGACCAGGCTCAGAAAGATCTGCATTTCGGCCGGTGCCAGCGTGACGACCTCATCCGCACAATGGACGCACCCCGAATCCTGGATCACGCGCACATCGCCGAACGCGGGGGTGCTGTCTTGCAACTGCGAGGGGCGACGCGCCAACGCCCTCACCCGCGCGACCAGTTCTTCCATCGCGAACGGCTTGGCCAGATAGTCGTCCGCGCCGGATTCCAAGCCATCCACACGGTCGTGCAGCGCATCCCGCGCGGTGAGCATCAAACAAGGCAGCGCCTGCTCGGCAAGCCGCAGCCGCCGCACCAGGTCCAGCCCATCGCCATCGGGCAAGCCGCGGTCGACGATGGCTGCCCCATAGGCGCCATGACGCAAGCCCTGCCATGCGGACTCGAGAGTCGCAAACACATCGACCGGGATGCCGACCCCGGCGAGCGCCCGGCAAACCAGCTGCGCCAGGCGGGGATGATCTTCGACGAGTGCAATCCGGCTCACGAGGCGAAGGCGAGGCGTTCCATGGCAGCGATCTTGCCTGCAGATGTCTTACAGACGACTTTCTCGGCAAGGGCTTTACGTCACCGTATCGTTTGACCTTCGGCCCTGCAGCAAGTCCAATGACGCGGTCGAGCAGATGACAGAGAAGGAAGCTCATGTTGAAGTTGTTCTATGCGGCCGGTACCTGCGCGCTGGCCTCGCACATTGCGCTCGAAGAAGCCGGCGCCGCATACGAAACAGTGCGGGTCGATTTCAGCAAGGACGAGCAGAAGCAGCCGGCCTACCTCGCCATCAACCCCAAGGCCAGGGTGCCGGCGCTGCTCACCGAGCGCGGCGTGCTGACCGAAACCCCGGCGATCCTGGCGTTCGTTGCGCAGCGCCACCCCGACGCCGCGCTCGCGCCGCTCGACGATCCCTTCGCCTTCGCGCGCGTGCAGGCCTTCAACAGCTACCTGTGCTCGACGGTACACGTGGCGCATGCGCATCGGCGCCGTGGCGCACGGTGGGTGGACGACAACCCGTCCGCCATCGAGGCGATGCAACGCAAGGTGCCCGCCAACATGACGGCCTGCTTCGCGCTGATGGAACGCGAGATGTTCGCCGGCCCCTGGGTGATGGGCGAGGCGTACACGATTTGCGACGCCTACCTGTTCACGATCGCCCAGTGGCTCGAATCGGACAGCGTCGACCCGGCCCTGTTTCCGCGCATCCATGCGCATCGCCAGCGCATGTCCGAGCGCCCTGCGGTGATGCGGGCCATCGCGCAGGAGCGCAGCTGAGCTGCCGCTCGGGTTGTCCATCGGAGTATTCGTAAGCGATAGTCTCCGAGCTTCAGTTCCGTTCGCCGCCCGCCGATAACCGGGAGACGAAGCTCCGGGACACCCCTCATGACCACTCGCCTGACCAAGACCGACAACGCGTTCGCCAGCGCCAACCCCCACGCGCTGGCCACGATCCTCGAAGCCAGCGAGACCAAGTGCATCATCGCGGCGACAGACATCTTCGACATCTCGGGCACCAAGCTGTGGGCCAGCAACCAACCGGTGTCGGCGTCGCTGCAGCGCAAGCTGCTCGACCGCCAGCTGCGCGAGCCGCTCGAGAGCTGCCTGATCGCCGAAGACGGCGTGACCGCGGCGACACTCGTGCAGTCGCTGCAGGAGCTGCTGCAAAGCGAATCGCCGCTCGCGCCCATGCTGCGGCCGCACGCCGCCAGGCTGGCGCGCGAGGCGGCACAACTGGCGCTGCACCCGGTCGCGCAACTGCTGCTGACCGCGGCGCAAACAGCGCGCAAAGCCTCGTTCGATCATGCGGTGGCAGCGATGGCGCTGAACGGCGCGCTGATGGCGGGCAGCGGCGGCGAGACGGCGCAGATCCGCGTGGCGATGCTGTGCGGCCTGCTGCACGACCTGGGCGAGATGTACATCGACCCGCGCTACGGCGAGCTCGAAGCCGACCGCGATCTGGACTTCGTCAGCTACCAGCAACTGGTGGTGCACCCGCATGTCGGCTACCTGCTGGTGGCCCAGTTGACCACCTACCCCAGCGTGGTGTCGCGTGCGATCGCCGAACACCACGAGCGGCTCGATGGCTCGGGCTATCCGCATGCCTTGCACGGCGACCAGATCTCGCCGCTGGGCCGGCTGCTGGCCGTGACCGAGGCCTCGCTCAACGCCGTGCGCGGCCCCTACGACCACCTGCTGCACGCAAGCGTCGCATTGCGCGCGGTGCCGGGCGAGTTCGACTTGAACTGGGTCGGCAAGGTCAGCCAGGCGGCATGCGCCCAGCCGCCGCAAAAGGCGGTGATGGAGTCAGGGGACATCCAGGCCCGTCTCGCCGCATTGAGCGAGGTCTTGACCTCTGCCGAGTCCAACGCGGCCAGGCTTGCGGCCCAGACCGAGTTGCCGGCGATGAAGAACGCGCTCGATCTGTCGCAGTTCCTGCTCGGGCGCTTGCGCGCCGGCTGGAACGAGAGCGGCATGTGGAACCCGCACGCGCTGGCGAGCGTCGATGCCGCCGAGGTCGAAGCGGTCGAAGACGAACTCTACTTTCGCCTGCGCGGCATCCAGCGTGCGACCCTGCTGCTGGCCGGCCAACTGCCGCCGCCGGAAGCCGCAGCGCTCGGCGCGCTGTGCGACTCGCTGGCGATGGGCTGAGGCCATTGGCGTTCGCGCCACCGGATCTTTGCGGACCGTGCGCTAGCTAGCGTCACAGCTTGGCGCCGGGGCCGCCTGGCGCGCGTCCACCCGCGAACGGCGGCAGCATGCAACAGGCGCTCATCACAGACACCAACACGGCCAGCAGGCCGTTTCGAGCAACGCGTTGAATCAGCCGCATCGTTCACTCCAATCGAAAAAGAGATTCCACGGGCGAACCATAGTTCGAGCGGAATAGCGGTTGATTGCCGCGCGGTGGCGCCACGTAAAGATCCGCCGGATCCGGCGCATGACCGCAGGAACATTCTGTAAGTCCCACTGCGCCGCTATTCGACTTAAGTCACGGCTAAGCCGCCGCTCGCGAGACTCCACCGACAGCACTCCGCTGCGCCGACGTCTCGTTGACTTCATTGAACACCCAGGCCTCTTCCGCCTACGCGGACACGCAACGCGAGCGCAGCCTCCGCTACACACAGCTGTGGCCCGAATGGATGTCATGTCTGGCGCTCGTCGCCGTGTGGTTCGGCGCCACGGCGTGGCTTCGGCCGCTGGCCATTCCGGACGAAGGCCGCTACGTCGGCGTGTCGTGGGAGATGCTGCGCAGCGGCGACTGGCTGGTGCCCACGCTGGACGGCCTGCCCTTCTTTCACAAGCCGCCCTTGTTCTACTGGATCACGGCCGGCTCGATGCAGCTGTTCGGGCCGGGGGTGATGGCGTCACGGGCGGCGGCCTGGCTGGCATCGGTATCGACCGCAACCGCCCTGTTCGTGTTCGTGCGGCGCTGGGTCGGCCCGACCCAGGCGTGGGCCACCGTGGCCGTTCTGGCAACCGCACCGCTGTTCTATGGCGCCGCGCAATATGCCAATCTCGACATGCTGGTCGCCGCCTGCATCTCGGTCACCATCTTGTTGGCCGCGCATGCCGTGCTGGCGCGAACCCGCGGGTTGCCATTCGGCCGTGCACTCGCCGCGGCGTTCGTGGCCGCCGCGCTGGGCGTGTTGGCCAAGGGCCTCATCGGCGCGGTCATCCCGCTGCTGGTCTTGTCAGCCTGGGGCTTGGCGACCCAACGATTGGGCAAGGTTCTCGCGCTGCTGATGTGGGCGCCGGGGTGGCTGCTGTTCGTGGCCGTGGCCGCGCCGTGGTTCATCTTGATGCAGCAGCGCTTTCCTGATTTCGGACACTACTTCTTCATCGTTCAACAGCTCCAGCGCTACTCGTCGGCCGGGTTCAACAACCCGCAACCCGGGTGGTTCTATCCGGCAGCGCTGCTCGCGCTGACGCTGCCGTGGTCTCCGTGGCTGGTGAGCTTGCTGGGTCGCCGCTACTGGGTTCACACCAGGCACGCCGAGCTGCGAATGCTGATGCTCGTGTGGGTCGGCGTGGTCACGGTGTTCTTCTCGCTGCCCGGCTCGAAGCTGGTCGGCTACATCTTGCCGGCGCTGCCGCCGCTGGCTTTTCTGATCGCCGATGCGGCCCGTCATCTGCACGAGCGGTGGCTGCGGCCGACGGCGGCACTCGCAGCGGCCGCCTGCATGGCCGCGGCAACTGTCGCGCACTTCTATCAACCCAAGTCGCAACACGCCCTGGCCGAGAGCTTGGCGGCGGCCTTGAAACCCGGCGAGCCTGTTGTGTTTCTCGACCACTACTACTACGACGTCATGTTCTACGCGCGGCTGGACACGCCGGTCCTGGTGGTCGATCAGTGGCGCCCCGCGGAGGTCGCCAAGGACAGCTGGCGGCGCGAGCTGGTCGACGCGGCACGGTTCGCACCGGCCGGTGCCGCTCGCCGCTTGCTGCATCCGGACGACGCAGAGGCTGCGCTGTGCCGCGCGCCGTCGAGCTGGGTCGTCGGCCCGTGGCCATCGGCGCCTCTCCCGGCATGGCTCGCCGCGCAGGCGCCGACCTATCAAGCCGGTGCCACCGCGCTGTGGCACGTCGTGCCGTCCGTGCCGACGGTGCATGCGGCACTGCATTGCCACGAGACACCGAAGGCGACAAGCTGACTCAGCCCCGTGCCGGAAAGACAACGCGGACTTCGAGACCGCTTCCGTCACGGCCGGTGTGCAGCGACACGCGGGCGCCATGCCGCTCGGCCACCGCCTTCACGATCGCCATGCCCAGGCCGCTGCCGGCTTCTGCAAGCGCCTGCGTCCGCGGGCTGCGGTAGAAGCGATCGAAGACCCGCGCACGCTCTGCTTCCGGCACACCGGGACCGTTGTCGATGACTTGAAACGCCGGGTCGCCGTCGATGACCGTGGCGATCACGTCGACCACGCCGCCGCGCTGCGTGTAGCGCAGCGCGTTCTCGACCAGATTGCTGAGCAGGATCTCCAGCTGGACCGGATCGCCGGCGACGCTCGACTCGACCTGGACATTGGCGCCGAGGTCGATCTGGCGCCGCTCCGCATCCGCGCTCCAGCGAACGACGATGGCCCGCACGAGCTCCCCGAGCGGCACTTGTTCGCGCGCGGTCGGGTTGGTTGCGCCGGCGTCGGCGGTGGCTCGCGACAAGTACAGCAGTTGCTCGATCAAGCGTCGGACGCGCACTATCCCCGCCGAGAGCTCGGCGGTGGCCGCAGCGCGCTCCGCGGGGTCGGTGGCGCGCTCGAGCAGCTGGACCTGCAGCTGCAACGCCGTCACCGGCGAGCGCAGCTCGTGGGCTGCGTCCGCGACAAAGTGGCGCTGCACTTCGAAGGCCGTGTCGAGACGCTCCAGCAGCTCGTTCAGTGTGCGCACCAGCGGCAACACCTCCACCGGAACCTCGCGCACGTCGAGTGCCGCGAGCGACGCCTCGCCACGCTGGGCCAGCGCCGTGTTCACGATGCCCAGCGGCCGGATGCCTCTGCGCAGCGCGAAGACCAGCAGTGCCGCGATCATCGCGATCAGCACCAACAGCGGCACGAGCAACTGGGACGCCGATTCGGCCGCCACGTCGTGGCGCGCGGTCGTCGGCTGCGCCACCTGAACGGTTCGGTCGCTCTGCACGACCGTGAAGACATGCCACTGCATGCCGTTCGCCGACTGAACCGACGCGCCCGGCGTCGCATCGAAGCGCAGCGAGATCTCCGGCTGGGACGTGAACAACAGCGCGCCATCGGGCCGTCGAGCAATCGCCACCAGCATCGATTCGGTGTCCGCGTAGGGGACGGACTTGGCCGTCGGCTGGGTCGGGAACGCGCCGGCCAGGTCGCGGTCCGCCAGCAGCAGCGCGGTCTGACTCAGGCTGTCGTCGAGGACCTCGTCGATCTCGGTCAGCGTCAGCAGATAGGCAGAGAGCACGAGCGCCGGCGCCGCCAGGGTCAGCGCGCCCAGCACCCAGAACATGAGCTGGCGCCGTAAGGACGGTTGGTTCATTCGGAGATTCTGTAGCCGACCCCGCGGATGTTCTTGATGACGTGGCTGCCGAGCTTGCGGCGCAGGTTGTGCAGATGAACCTCGACCGCGTTGCTGCCGACCTCTTCGCCCCAACCGTAGACGGACTCTTCGAGGCGCTCGCGCGACAGCACCGCGCCGGGCCGGCGCAGCAGCGCCTCGAGCAGGGCGAACTCCTTCGCGGTCAGCGTCAAGGCTTGCCCACCGAGCGTGGCCAGGCGCAGCACCGGATCGAGGGTCAGCTCACCGACCCTCATCTCGCTGGACGCGGCCTTGGCATGACGCCGCAGCAGCGCCCGGACCCGCGCAATGAGCTCGTCGAGATCGAATGGCTTGAGCAGATAGTCGTCGGCCCCGGCGTTGAGCCCGGCGATGCGGTCGGGCACGGCGTCGCGCGCACTGACGATCAACACCGGCACGGTGTCGCGGCGGCTCCGAAGCTCGTGCAGCAGCGACAAGCCATCGACACGCGGCAGGCCGAGGTCGAGCACCACCACGTCATAGACCGCGTTGCTCAGCGCCGCCTGCCCACTGCGGCCGTCGGTGACCCAGTCGACCGTGAAGCCGGCTCGAACCAGACCGAGCCGCACGGCGCGGCCGATCATGGGGTCGTCTTCGATCAACAGCAAGCGCATGGGATGAGCGTGGACGCTTCAGCCACGGCAGTCAACCATGCCGGAGTCTTCCCGGCCGGCGATCGCGACACGCCGGCCGGGCTTCATCATCAGTCGTGCAGCACAGGCACCGCTTCGTGGCCGCCGCCCCCTTCTTCGCGCGCTTGCTTCTGGTGGTCGGCACCGATGAAGAGGTACATCGCCGGCACGACGAACAGCGTGAACAAGGTGCCGATGGACAAGCCGGTGAAGATCACCAGGCCCATCGCGTAGCGCCCCGCTGCGCCGGCACCTGATGCAATGACCAGCGGCACGACACCGAAGACCATCGCCGCCGTCGTCATCAGGATCGGGCGCAACCGAATGCTCGTCGCCTCTTCGATCGCCTCGCGCTTGCTCTTGCCGGCCTTTTGCAGCTGGTTCGCGACCTCGACGATCAGGATGCCGTGTTTGCTGATCAGCCCCATCAGCGTCACCAGCCCGACCTCGGTGTAGATGTTCATCGAGGCGAAGCCGAGGAAGATGAAGATCAGCGCACCGAACAAGGCCAGCGGCACCGAGACCAGGATCACCACCGGGTCGCGGAAGCTCTCGAACTGCGCCGCCAGCGCCAAAAAGACGATGATCACCGCGAAGCCCATCGTCACCAGGAAGCCGCCCGACTCCTGCACGTACTGGCGCGACTGGCCCGAGTAGTCGACGTTGTAGCCGCTCGGCGCCACCTCCTTGACGGTGTCGCGCAGGAACTGCAGCACCTCGCCCTGCGACGCGCCCGACACACCCGAGATCGTCACCGAGTTGAGCTGCTGGAAGCGCGTGATCGATTCGGGCACCACGTCGTACTTGATGCTGGCCACCGTGCTCGCCGGGATGAGGCCAGCGGTCGGCGTCTTGATGTAGAAATCGAGCACGTCGGCCGGGTTCAGGCGATCGACCTGCTGCACCTGCGGGATCACCTTGTACGAGCGCCCGGCAATGGCGAAGTAGTTGACGTAGTTGCCGCCCAGCGCCGCACCCAGCGCCGCACCGACGTCTTGCTGCGTCATGCCCAGCGCCGAGATCTTGTCGCGATCGACGACCACGGTGGCCTGCGGCTTGTCGATCTTCAGGTCGACGTCGACGAAGTAGAACTTGCCCGAGCTGCGTGCCTTGTCGAGCACCTGCTGTGCCACGGTGTTGAGGTTCTCGAACGGCTCGGTGCTGCTGATGACGAACTGCACCGGCAGCCCCGACGCGCCGGGCAGCGACGGGAACTGGAACGCCGCGACCCGCCCGCCCGCGACCTTGTTCCACTTCTCTTGCAGGTCTTGCTGCAGCTCATGGGCGCTGCGCGTGCGCTGGTCCCAGGGTTTGAACAGCACGCCACCGATGCCCTGGTTGACCGTCGGCACGCCGGTGATCTGGAACATCTGGTTGTATTCGGGCTCGGTCTTCGCGATCTTGAAGATCTGGTCGGCATAGGTCTGCATCTGGTCCGACGTGGCCGTCGGCGGGCCGACGACCTGCGAGCCGACGAAGCCCTGGTCTTCTTCGGGCGCGAGCTCCGACTGCGACATCTTGAACATCAGCCCGAGCAGGCAGCTCAGCAGCACGGCCATCACGATCAGCACCGGCCAGGTGTGGAGCAGGCTGTGCAGCGCGCGCGCGTGGCCGTGGCGTACCTTGTCGAACACGCGGTCGATCGCCTGGGCGAAGCGGCCGCTGTCTTGCTCGGGCTTGAAGAAGCGCGAGGCCATCATCGGCGACAGTGTCAGCGCGACGACGCCCGAGACCGCCACCGCACCCGCCAGCGTGAACGCGAACTCGGTGAACAGCGCGCCGGTGAGGCCGCCCTGGAACCCGATCGGCACATAGACCGCGATCAGCACGATCGTCATCGCCAGGATCGGGCTGCCGAGCTCGCGCGCCGCGATCAGCGCGGCCTGCATCGGCGACTTGCCTTCTTCCTTCATGTGGCGGTCGACGTTCTCGACCACGATGATCGCGTCGTCGACGACCAGGCCGATCGCCAGCACCAGCGCGAGCAAGGTCAGCAGGTTGATCGAGTAGCCGAACGCCAGCATCACGAAGAAGGTGCCGATCAGCGACAGCGGCATCGCGATCACCGGCACGACGACGGCACGCAGCGTGCCGAGGAACAGGTAGATCACGACGGTGACGATGATCAGCGCCTCGACCAGCGTCTTCACGACCTCGGAGATCGAGGTGTTGATGAACTCGGTCGAGTCGTAGACGATCTCGCCGGTCACGCCGCTGGGCAGCTGGTCGCGCAGCTCGGGGAACGCGGTGCGCACGCGCTTCGCGACATCGAGGATGTTCGCCTCGGGCGCGACCTTGATGCCGATGAAGACCGAGCGCACGCCGCTGAACGCGACGTTGAAGTCGTAGTTCTCGGAGCCGAGCGTCACGTTCGCCACGTCCTCCAGCCGCACGATCGCATCGCCGCTCTGCTTGATCGCGAGACGCTTGAACTCCTCGACGGTGTGCAGGTCGGTGCCGGCGGTGAGCGGCACCGTCACCATCTGGCCCTTCGACGAGCCGAGCGCGGCCAGATAGTTGTTGTTGCCTAAAGCGGTGCTCACGTCGGCGGCGGTCAGGCCGTGCGCGGCGAGCTTGCCCGCATCGAGCCAGGCGCGCAACGCGAACTGGCGCGCGCCGAGCAGCTCGGCGGTCTGCACGCCTTCGACCGAATCGAGCTTGGGCTTGACGACGCGCGACAAGAAGTCGGTGACGTTGTTGGTCGGCAGCGTGTCGCTGTAGAAGCCAAGGTACATCGCGTCGATCGTCGAGCCGGTGGCCACTGTGAGCACCGGCGTCTGCGCCTGCGCCGGCAGCTGGTTCTTGACCGAGTTGACCTGCGTGTTGATCTCGGTGAGCGCGCGGTTGGCGTCGTAGTTCAGGCGCAGCGTCGCGGTGATGGTCGACACGCCGCTGCTGCTCGACGACGACAGGTAGTCGATGCCCTGCGCCTGCGCGATCGCGCCTTCGAGCGGCTGCGTGATGAAGCCGGCCACCGTCTGCGCATCGGCGCCGTAGTAGGTGGTCGAGACGGTGACGACGGCGTTCTGCGTGCGCGGGAACTGGTTGACCGGCAGGCTGAAGAGCGAGCGCATGCCGAGCACGACGATGAGCAGGCTCACCACCATGGCGAGCACCGGCCGCTTGATGAAGATGTCGGTGAAGTTCATGGCAAGCGCCTCACTTTTCTTGCGGCGTGGGGTTGGGGCTGTTGGCCGGCTGCACGCTGTTGTCGATGACGACCGCGGTGCCGTTCTTCAGCTTGACCTGCCCGCTGGTCACGACCTGCTGGCCTTCTTGCAGGCCGCTCAGGATCGCGACCTGGTCGCCGCGCGTTTCGCCGGTGGTCACGAACACCTGCTGCACCACCAGCCCGCCGGCCGCCGCGCCGGAAGCCGGCGGCGGCGCGGCCGCAGCCGACGCGCCGCTCGCAGCGGAGCCCGGAGCGTCTTTCGCCGACGCCTGCTTGACGACGAACACCGTCGAGCCATAGGGGTTGTAGGTGATCGCCGTCTGCGGCAAGGTCAGGTAGCGCTTCTTCTCGCCGACGTCGACATTCGCGTTCGCGAACATGCCGGGCAACAGCTGGCGCTTGGCATTGGCGAACGTCGCCTCGATCTGCACATTGCGCGTGCTGCTGTCGATCTTGGAGCTGATCGCGCTGACCTTGCCAGGGAACGCAATGCCCGGGAACCCGTCGGTGGAGACATTCACGACCTGGCCGACCGACACGCCGCCGAGCCGCTTCTGCGGCAGGTAGAAGTCGACGTAGATCGGGTCAATGGTCTGCAGCGTCACGATCTTGTCGCCCGGGTTCAGGTACTGGCCCGGGTTCACGGATGTGATGCCGAGCTTGCCGGTGAACGGCGCGCGGATCGTCTTCTTGGCGATCAACGCGGCCTGCTGCGCGACCAGCGCGCGCTTGCCTTTGAGGTCGGCCATGTCGCTGTCGACCTGCGCCTGGCTGATGGCCTGCGCCGCGAGCTGGCCTTTGTCGCGCTCGAGCACGCTGGCCGAGAGTTCGGCAGCGGCCTGCAGCGACTGGAGCTGCGCGATGTCGGAGTCGGCGTTGAGCTGCAGCAGCACCGTGCCGGCCTTGACCTCTTGCCCCGACTTGAAGTTGACGTTGCGCACCAGGCCGGCGATCTCGGTCGTCACGTCGACGCCGCGCACCGCGGTCACGGTGCCCACGGTCGCGAGCTGGGGCTGCCACTCGAGCCCGACGACCTGGGTCGCCGTCACCGTCTGCGGCGTCGGCTTGGGCGATGAAGCGATGAGCTTCTGGATGTGCAGATAGAAGCCGAATGCCAATGCGGCAGTCAACAACAGCACGCCACCGATCATGATGAGCATTCGCTTCGTCATGGGGATCACTCCTGACAGTTCATTGTTCGAAAGAAAACTGGGAACGGCCGCCGCACGCGCGGAGACGACCGCTGCGATTCAAGGTTTGGCCGCCACGCTGGCAGTGCCGGGCGCGGTGGAAATGTCGGCCAGCTCCGGTCGGTTCCACCAGCCGCCGCCGAGCGCCTGGAACAGCGCCGCGGTGTCCGCATAGCGCGCTGCCTGGGCCTGCACCAGGCCGACACGCGCCTGCTGGTAGCCGCGCTGCGAATCGAGCAACGACAGGTAGCTCACTGCGCCGAGCTTGTATTGGCGCGAGACGAGGTCGAGCGACTCGTGCGCCAGCGCCTCGGCCTCGGCCTGGGCGCGCAGCGCGTCGGCGTCGCTGTCGAGCGCGCGCAGCGTGTTGGCGACATTGAGGAACGCGTTCAGCACGGTCTGCTGGTACTGCGCCTGCGCTGCATCGAACGCAGCGACGGCGCCGCGCTTCTTCGCCTGCAGCGAGCCGCCGTTGAAGATCGGTTGCAGCAGCCCGGCGCCCACGCTCCAGGCCGTGCTGCCGCTCGAGAACAGCTTGTCGGCCTTCAGGCTTTGCGCGCCGACGCTGCCGCTCAGCGTGAGCTGCGGGTACAGGTTGGCGGTGGCCACGCCGATCTGCGCGCTCGCTTCGTGAAGCAACGCTTCGCTGGCGCGGATGTCGGGCCGCTGCCGCACCAGCGACGACGGCAGGCTGAGCGGCAGGTCCTGCGGCAGCTGCAGCGACTCGAGCCCGAACTCGGGCAGGCCGTCTTCGCTGGGCAGGCGCCCCGCGTAGACCGCGAGTTGATGCCGTGTCTGCGCCAGCGATTTCTCGAGCGCCGGCAGCGTGGCGCGCGTCTGCGCGAGCTGCACGCGCTGCGCGATCACGGCCGAGCGCGCCACCCCGCCGAGCCCGGCCTGCTTCTCGACGACCGCGAGCGACTGCGCCTCGGCATCGAGCACGTCGCGCGTGGCCTTCAGCTGGGCGCGCAGCGACGCCTCCTGGATCGCGGTGGTCACGACGTTGGCCGTCAGGCTCAGGTACGCGGCCTCGACCTGGTAGCGCTGGTAGTCGACCGTCGCCTGCAGGCCTTCGAGCTCGCGCCGCGTGGCACCGAAGGCATCGATCGTGTACGACACATCGACCGACGCGCTGTACAGGCTGAACACGCTGCCGCCCGGAACGCCGCTCGAGGCTTCGGATACGCGCTCGCGCGTCGCGCCGAGCTGGCCGGTCACGCTGGGCAGGCGCTTGCTGCCGGCGTCGGCGTTGTACGACTCCTGTGCCTGCCGCAGCGCGGCCTGCGCCGATGCCAGCGTCGGGCTTCGCGCAAGCGCCGAGCGGATCAGTTGGTCCAGCGGCTCGGATCGATACACCTGCCACCACTGCGCAGGAATGTCGTCGCCCGACACGAAGCGCTGCGGCGCGCCCCCGGCGCCCGGCGCACTCGCCGTTTGCGCCGGCAGCGGGGCCGGCGTGTAGGGGTGGTCTGCCGCCGCCTGCGGCGCATCGGGTGGTTTGAAGTCGGGGCCGACGGCGCATGCCGTCAGCGCCAGCGCGATGCTTGCAGCCAGGCTCGTGCGCTGCCATGCCCGCTGTCCGGGAAACTCCGTCATGCCTTTCTCCCTGGTGTTCTTTGACTCGATCGGGTGGTGGCGGCCCGGCTCGGGCCGGCCGCGGGCAACTTGTGCGCGCCGCTGGAATGGCGACGCGCCGATGCCGCCGCCGCTGCGCTGGTGCGACGGCGCCTGCTGCACTCGGCGCGGATCAAGGACTCGGCATTCGCCAGCAATCGCCCGCACCAGCGATCCACGGCCTCGGGGCCTTGCAGCAACTGCGGCGCCAGTATGTCGACGACCTCGCAATTCACCAGCAGGTGAACGGCAGGGCCGACGATCAAGGTCGCCAGCGCCTGCACTTCATCGTCGGGCTGCTCGATGTCGAGACGCTGGCACAGCCAGGCCACGAGCGCGGTGTGCATCGGCTGCATGCCTTGGTTGATCTTTTGCTGCCACAGGCCGGTGGGTTCGATCATCTCGCGGCGGTGCAGCTTGATCCAGAGGCGCGCCTGCGCGCCGCTCTTGAGCGGCTCCAGCATGCGCTCGAACAAGTGCGGCAGCGAGAAGCCGGCTGCGTCAGGCGCCGCATCAGGCGCTGCGCCCAGCTCGTTGAGCGGGTCTGCCGCGCCCCAGAAGACGGCGCGGTACAAGCCGGCCTTGTTGCCGAAGTAGTAGCTGACAGATGCGACATTGGCGTTCGCCGCGAGGCCGATCTGGCGGATCGAGGTCTTGGCGTAGCCCTGCTCGGCGAAGAGCCGCAAGCCGGCGAGCAGCAAGCGTTCGCGCGCGCCGTCTTCGTCACGGCGCGCAGCGCGCGGCGCTGGCGTGGCGTGGGCGGGTTCGGCGGGCATGCACGACTTCATCCGGGCGATGCTATCAGATCAATCAAACGGTTGTTTAACTTTGCAAAGCATATTCCGATTGATTGGTTCACGGCGGCGCCGGTCGTCCCTAGTCTTGATGGCCATGACCACCTCGAAGGGAGCTCCCGCCATGTCCGCGATTCTTCAAAGCCCCCTGCTTCTCTCGGTCCTCGATGATGCGCGCGCCGCGGCCGGCGCGGTCGGCGTTCCCTACTCGGGCGGCGTGCGCCCGCGCGATGCCTGGGCGCTGGTCGAGGCCGGCCTCGCCACGCTGGTCGACGTGCGCTCGGCCGAAGAGCGCCAATTCGTCGGCCACGTGCCCGGCAGCGCACACGTGGCCTGGGCGACCGGCACGGCACTGACGCGCAACCCGCGCTTCGCCCGCGAGCTCGAAGCGAAGCTGAAGAAGGACGAGGTCGTGCTGTTGCTGTGCCGCAGCGGCAAGCGCTCGGCACTGGCGGCCGAGGCCGCCGCGAAAGCCGGCTTCACGAGCGTGTTCAACGTGCTCGAAGGCTTCGAGGGCGAGCTCGATGCGGACCGGCATCGCGGCCGCGCCGACGGCTGGCGCTTCCATGCGCTGCCGTGGGTCCAGGACTGAATGCCGCACGCCCGCACCATGTCGCTCGACATCCCGACCGTCGTCGCGCAGCTGCGCGAACAACGCGCCCGCTGGCGCGATGCACAAAAGCGCTCGCGCGATCCGGGCGGCCGCGAGCTGCCCTCGCGCGACGCGCTGGAGCAGGTCGTCCAGGGCCTGCGCGGCGCGCTGTTCCCGATGCGCCTGGGCCCCAGCGACCTGCGCCAGGAGAGCGAGGACTACTACGTCGGCCACACGCTCGACATCGCGCTGAACGCGCTGCTGGCGCAAGTACAGCTGGAGCTGCGCCACGACGCGCGCCACCACCGCGGCCACGCCAGCGAGGTCGAGACGCAGCGCGTCGACATGCGCGCGCTCGGCGTGGTGCGCGACTTCGCGGCCGCGCTCGCGCCGATCCGCGCGCTGCTCGACACCGATGTGCAGGCCGCGTTTCATGGCGACCCGGCCGCGCGCAGCGTCGACGAGGTGCTGCTGTGCTACCCCGGCATCGAGGCGATGATCCATCACCGCCTTGCGCACCAGTTGTACGAACTCGGCGTGCCGCTGCTCGCGCGCATCGTCGCCGAACGGGCCCACGCGCTGACCGGCATCGACATCCATCCCGGCGCACAGATCGGCGCCGGCTTCTTCATCGACCACGGCACCGGCGTCGTGATCGGCGAGACCGCGGTGATCGGCAAGCGCGTGCGCGTCTACCAGGCCGTCACGCTCGGCGCCAAGCGCTTCGCGAGCGACGCCAACGGCCACTTGCACAAGGGCGGCGCGCGGCACCCGATCGTCGAGGACGACGTGGTGATCTACGCCGGCGCGACGATCCTCGGGCGCGTCACGCTCGGTGCGGGGTCGACGATAGGCGGCAATGTCTGGCTCACACGCAGCGTGCCGCCGGGCAGCCACATCACCCAGGCGAGTCTGCTGGACCACAGCGCCGACGCGGCCGCGCTGGTGCCGGCGTGACGCCCGGCCTGCGCGCACTTCCTGAACGGCGTGAGCTCGACTGCGTGCAGCGCATCGGCATCGAGAACATCGGCCGCTACGAGCACGAGCTGCTCGCGTATGCGACGCAGCAGCTGCAGCCGATCAAGGGCGTGCGCCTGATCGGCACCGCACGCGAGAAGGCCAGCGTGCTGTCCTTCGTGCTCGACGGCTACAGCACCGACGAGGTCGGCCAGGCGCTGAATCGTGAAGGCATCGCGGTGCGCACCGGCCACCATTGCGCGCAGCCCATCCTGCGCCGCTTCGGGCTGGAGGCGACGGTGCGGCCGTCGCTCGCGTTCTACAACACCTGCGACGAGGTGGATCGCTTCATCGCGGTGGTGCAGCGCCTGTCGGGCGCGCGACGCCATTGACCCGCGCCGCCCGGAACGCGCCCCGCGCACCGATCAGCGCGTCATCGAAGCGTGTAGCCGCGCGCGTCCATGCAGGCGGCGATGCCGCGCCTGAACACGCTCGCGTCGGTGGTCGCGTTGGCTTGCTTGCCGGCCCACTCGCTGCAGGCATTGCTGTCCGAATCCATCTGTGCGGCGCTCTGGCCGTTGCGCGGGTAGATCACCGGCTGCTGCGAGTCCTGCGGCGGCGGCACCGGCCGCGGCTCGGTGTAGACCACCGGTGGCGGCGAGACCACCACATAGCCGGGGTCGGCATACCACGGCGACGCGTAGTAGCCGGCCGCCAGGCCCAGCCCGAGGCCGAGTCCCAGCCCGCCCCAGCCCCAGCCGTACCCGCGGTAGCCGTAGTGCGGCCCGTGGTAGTAGCCGCCGTGCACATAGTGCCCTCCCCCATGGCCGCCCCAGCCACGGCCCTGGGCTTGCGCGCCGCCGACCAAAGCCAGCGACGCCGTCGCGACCACGAGTGCGCGAAGTGCGGTGCTGCCGGCGGTTCTCAGCGTGATGCTCATCGAAACTCTCCTTGCGGCCACGCGCCCGCAGCGTGCGGGATTGGCTCCGTGAGCCGGTCTGACCGGTTTTCGGGCGCCGGGTTCCGCGTCGATCCGCAGACCTGCCGCGGTCCGTGCCGGAGATTATTGGCCAGAGCGTGCCTCAGGCGCGTGATGACCCTGGTGATGATGATGGTGGTGCTTGTGGTGGTGATGATGATGGTGGTGGGCCATGTGCTGCGGCGCCTCGGGCGCGGCCGGTGCCTGGGCGAACGACGCCGCGGCGAAGGTGGCGAGCACGGCTGCAACGAGCAGCGATTTAAGGGTGGTGGTGGTCATGGTGGCGATTCCGGTTGTCGGACAGATTCGTGTGGGCTCCGAACCTCTCGAGCGCTCCCGGCTTCGGCCGGGCCTCTGCCTGAAACGGCCTGGCCGATGCGTGCGACGACCCGCGTGATCGCAAAGATTTGAAATGCCATGCGACCGACAATCGTCGAAGTCCACGGCCCACCGAGGTCGCTGCAAACGGGGCTACCATCGGTCCCCGACGCGGCGAAGTCCGCCGCAACATTCCCGGGAAACGTCATGACTGCGACTGCGTCTGCACCGGCGGTTCTGGACCTGATCGGCAACACGCCGCTGGTGCGCATCACGCGCTTCGACACCGGCCCGTGCACGCTGTTCCTGAAGCTCGAATCGCAGAATCCCGGCGGCTCCATCAAGGACCGCATCGGCGTCGCGATGATCGAAGCCGCCGAGCGCGACGGCCGCCTGAAGCCCGGCGGCACCGTCGTCGAGGCGACGGCCGGCAACACCGGCCTGGGCCTCGCGCTGGTGGCGCGCGCGAAGGGCTACCGCGTCGTGCTCGTGGTGCCCGACAAGATGTCGACCGAGAAGGTCCTGCACCTGAAGGCGATGGGCGCCGAGGTCCATGTGACGCGCTCCGATGTCGGCCAGGGCCACCCCGACTACTACCAGGACCGCGCCGCCGCGCTGGCGCGCGAGATCGCCGGCTCGTTCTTCGCCGACCAGTTCAACAACCCCGCGAACCCGCACGCGCACGAGACCGGCACCGGCCCCGAGATCTGGGAACAGACCGGGCACGATGTCGACGCGATCGTGGTCGGCGTCGGCTCGTCCGGCACCCTCACCGGGCTGACGCGCTACTTCCGCAAAACGCAGCCGACCCTCGCGTTCGTGCTCGCCGATCCGGTCGGCTCGATCCTGGCCGAGTACACGCGCAGCGGCGTGGTCGGCCAGGCCGGCTCGTGGGCCGTCGAAGGCATCGGCGAAGACTTCGTTCCGGCGATCGCCGACCTCAGCGGCATCCGCGCGGCCTACTCGATCAGCGATGAAGACAGCTTCGGCACCGCGCGCGAACTGCTTCGGCGCGAAGGCATTCTCGGCGGCTCGTCGACCGGCACGCTGCTCGCCGCCGCGCTGCGCTATTGCCGCGAACAGACCGAACCCCAACGCGTCGTCAGCTTCGTCTGCGACACCGGCACGCGCTATCTGTCGAAGGTCTACAACGACAACTGGATGATCGACCAGGGCCTGCTCGCGCGGCCGCGTTTCGGCGATCTGCGCGACCTGGTCGCGCGCCGGCCCGAAGAAGGCAGCGTCGTCAGCGTCACACCCGACGACACGCTGCTGACCGCGTTCCAGCGCATGCGCCTGGCCGATGTCTCGCAGCTGCCGGTGCTGGCCGGCAAGACGCTCGTCGGCCTGATCGACGAGTCCGACCTGCTGCTCAACGTGCACGCCGATGCGACGCGCTTTCGCGCACCGGTCGCGAGCGCGATGACCGACGCACCGTCGACAATCGCGCCGAACGCCAGCCTGACCGAGCTCGAGGCGGTGCTCGACCGCGGGCTGGTCGCGATCGTCGCCGACGCCCACGGCTTTCACGGGCTCATCACCCGATTCGATTTATTGAACCACCTGAGGAGAACGCTCGCATGAGCCACCACACGAAAGACACGAGCGGCCTGGGCTTCGCGACGCGCGTGATCCACGCCGGCCAGTCGCCCGACCCGACGACCGGCGCGATCATGCCGCCGATCTACGCGACCTCGACCTACGTGCAGGCCAGCCCCGGCGTGCACAAGGGCTACGACTACGGCCGCTCGCACAACCCGACCCGCTTCGCGTTCGAGCGCTGCGTCGCTGACCTCGAAGGCGGCGCGCAGGCGTTCGCGTTCGCGTCGGGCCTGGCGGCCATCTCGACCACGCTCGAGCTGATCGACGCGGGCTCGCACGTGGTCTCGGGCGACGACATCTACGGCGGCAGCTTTCGCCTGTTCGACAAGGTGCGTCGGCGCAGCGCCGGCCTGCGTTTCAGCTTCGCCGACCTGACCGACCCCGAAGGCCTGCAGAGCGCCCTGCAGCCCGACACCAAGCTCGTCTGGGTCGAGACCCCGACCAACCCGCTGCTGCGCCTGGCCGACCTGCGCGCGATCGCCGAGATCTGCCGCGCGCGCGGCATCGTCACGGTCGCCGACAACACCTTCGCGAGCCCGTACGTGCAGCGCCCGCTCGAGCTCGGCTTCGACGTCGTCGTGCACTCGGTCACCAAGTACCTCAACGGCCACTCCGATGTGATCGGCGGTGTCGCGATCGTCGGCAAGGACGCGCGCCTCAACGACCTGCGCGAGCGCCTGGGCTTCTTGCAGAACTCGGTCGGCGCGATCGCGAGCCCATTCGACAGCTTCCTCGCGCTGCGCGGCGTGAAGACGCTCGCGCTGCGCATGGAGCGCCACTGCGCCAGCGCACTCGAACTCGCGCAGTGGCTGGAGCGCCAGCCACAGGTCGACCGCGTGCACTACCCCGGGCTCGAATCGCACCCGCAGCACGCGCTCGCGAAGCGCCAGATGCATGGCTTCGGCGGCATGATCTCGCTGGACTTGCGCACCGACCTGGCGGGCGCGCGGCGCTTTCTCGAAGCGGTGCAGATCTTTGCGCTGGCCGAGAGCCTGGGCGGCGTCGAGAGCCTGATCGAGCACCCGGCGATCATGACGCACGCGACCATCCCGGCCGAGACGCGAAAGAAGCTCGGCATCGGCGATGCGCTGGTGCGCCTGTCGGTCGGCGTCGAAGACCTGGAAGACCTGCGCGCGGATTTGCGCCAGGCGCTCAACCGGATCTGAAGAAGCCGCCGGCGCTCAAGCCGCCAGTGCGAGCGAAGCCTGCGCCGGCAGCAGGCGCAGCGCCTGCTCGATCGCCAGGTCGATGCGCTGGCTGGCGGCGCCGGACGACTCCTTCAAGCGATGGTTGTCGAACTGCGCGTCGCTGACGTAGACGCCGGCCGGCACCGTGTTGATCTCGAAGAAGCTCAGCAGCGGGCGGAACTGGTGCTCCAGCACCAGCGCGTGCCGGTCGCTGCCGCCGGTGGCCGCGAGGATCGCGACCTTGCCGCTCAACCGGCTCGGCTCGAGCAGGTCGAGAAAGTGCTTCAGCAAGCCGGTGTACGAGGCCTTGTAGACCGGCGAGCCGATGATCAGCAGGTCGGCGCTGGCCAGCAGCTGGTGCGCCTCGACGATGGCCGGCGGCAGCTTGTCGAACGACACCGCCGTGCCGAGCACCGGCGCGAGTTCGGCGACGTCGATCACCTCGACCCGGCCGCGCAGCCGCGGCGCGATCCGGTTCGCGATGGTCTCGAGCAGCGCACGCGTGCGCGACGGCTTGTTCAGGCTCCCGGAGAGCACAACGATCTGGGTCATGGTGTGGGTCGCTGGTGGGTGAATGAAGAATGAGTCAGGTCAAAAGAAGCGATTGGCCACGCGCGGCAGCCCGAGGTGCTCGCGCAAGGTCCGGCCTTCGTAGGCGCGGCGAAACAGCCCGCGCCGCTGCAGCTCGGGCACCACCTGCTCGACGAAATCGTCCAGGCCCTGCGGGGTGCTGCTGAACATCACGTTGAAGCCATCGGCCGCGCCGGTCGAAAACCAGTGCTCGAAATCGTCGGCGATGCTCCGCGCGGTACCGACCAGCATGCGGTGGCCGCCGGCGCTCCAGCGCGTGTAGAGCTGCTGCACGGTGGGCTGCTCCTTGCGAATCCAGTCGACCAGCAGCTTCTGCCGGCTCCGGTGCGAATTGGTCAGCGGCACATGGTCGGGCAGCGGCACCTGGGCGCTCAGCGGCAGGCCGGTGAGCTCAAGCCCCAAGCTCGCGTAGTTCGAGAGCGCGCGCAGCACCATGTCGGCATCGCGCGTGTCCAGCAGCGCGCCCCACTTGTCCTCGGCCTCGGCCTGGCTGCGGCCGATCACCGGCATCACGCCGGGCAGGATGTGGATGGCCGCGGGGCTGCGGCCGAGCGCTGCGGCGCGCGCCTTCACGTCGGCATAGAAGGCGCGCGCTTCGTCGATGTCTTGCGCGGCGGTGTAGAGCATCTCGCCGATGCGCGCGGCCAGGCCCTTGCCGTCTTCGGACGCGCCGGCCTGCGAGATCACCGGCCAGCCCTGCGGCGTCCGCGCCGCGTTCAGCGGCCCCTTCACCTGGAAGTGCTTGCCGTGGTGGTTCAGCACACGCAGCTTGTCCGGATCGGCCCAGCGGCCGCTGCGCTTGTCGGCGACGAAGGCGTCGTCGGCCCAGCTGTCCCACAGGCCCGTGACCACGTCGACGAACTCGTGCGCGCGCTCGTAGCGCTCGGCATGGTCGCGGTGGCCGGGCAGGTTGAAGTTCTCGCCGCCGCCGGTCGAGGTGACGACGTTCCAGCCCGCCCGGCCGCCGCTCAACTGGTCGAGCGCGGCGAACTGGCGCGCCACGTTGTACGGCTCGCTGTAGCTGGTGCTGACGGACGCGACCAGGCCGATGCGCTCGGTCACCAGCGCCAGCGCCGACAGCAGCACGATCGGCTCCCAGCGCGGCGCCTGCGGGCTGCGCTCGACGCTGAGGCGGTCGCTCGCGGCGAATACGTTGTCGTAGAAGAACAGCGCATCGAAGCAGCCGCGCTCCAGCGTCTGTGCATAGCGCTTGTAGCGCTCGAAGTTCCAGGCCGCGTCGACGTCGGCCAGCGAGTGGCGCCAGCTGTCGCCCTGCACGCCCGAGCCGGTGAAGTACGCCCCGAGCTTGATGCTGCGCGTGGCTGCGGCGCTCACGGCTTGCTGCTGCCCGGCGCGGCCGGTGCGAAATAGTCCGGCAGGCGATAGCCCCGCCACACCGGGTTCGCGTTGAACAGCGCCTGGAACGCCGGCGACTTGTAGGCCGCGACGATGTCCTGCGCGAACTTCGCATCCTTGTTGCTGCGCTTGACCGCGACGACGTTGACGTAGGGCAGCGTCATGTCTTCGAGCTTCAGCGCCTCGCTCAACTTCAGGCCGTAGGCGATCGCGAAGTTGCCCTGGATCGCCGAGAGATCGGCGTCGTCCAGCGAGCGCGGCGCCTGCGCGGCATCGAGCGGCACGATCTTCAGCTTCTTTGGGTTCGCGCTCAGGTCACGCTCGGACAGGCTGATCGGGTCGACCCCCGGCTTGATCGTGATCCAACCGGCGGCCGCGAGGATGCGCAGCGCGCGCGCCGTGTTCACCGGGTCCGACGGCACGGTCACGGTCGCGCCGTCGGGCACCTCGGCCAGCGACTTGTGGCGCTTCGAGTACAGGCCCATCGGCGGCGTGGGCACATGCACGATGGGCACCAGGTCGAACTTCTGGCTCTTGTTGTTGGCCTCGAGGTAGATCGTGTGCTGGAAGATGTTCGCATCGATCTGCCCGTGCTCGACCGCGTCGTTGGGCTGGACGCCCTGGCTGAACTCGACGTACTTGATCTGATAGCCCTGCTTCTCGAGCACCGGCGCGATGCCCTTGGCGAACGCGTCGCGGTACGGGCCGGGCATGAAGCCGACGCGGAGCTCGGCCGCCCCCGCGGTCAGGGTCGTCAGCGCGAGCGCCACGGCGAGCAGCGTGTTTTTCTTCATTGTCATGATCGTCATTCAGGCCACCGTGAAGCCGGTGTCGAAGCTGTTGCGGACCTCGAGCCGCTGCTTCAGCAGGCCAGCCTCGAGAAAGAAATCGGCGGTGGCTTGCTGGTCCGCGAGCACGCGGGCATCGACGTTGATCCAGCGCTGCGCGCGCCGTTCGAACTGCAGGCGTGCGGCCTCGGGGCTGATGCCGATGATGCGGGCCAGCGTCGCGGCGAACTCCGGCACGTGCTGGTACGACCAGCGCTGGGCACGCACGACGCGCTCGGCGAAGTCGCGCAGCGCGGCCGGCTTCTTCGCCAGTGCGTTGTCGGTCGCGGCCAGAAAGCTCAGGCCCGACGACAAGCCGCGCCCGCTCACCAGCACGCGCGCGTGGCCGG
>Ga0307508_10000202_pt1 | contig 71789 bp, 72 predicted proteins | sample 9_EM_MG_FD_203089 | JGI IMG/M metagenome (GOLD analysis project Ga0307508, IMG submission 203089) | Populus trichocarpa ectomycorrhiza microbial communities from riparian zone in the Pacific Northwest, United States - 9_EM | ecosystem: Host-associated > Plants > Roots > Unclassified | place... | reverse complement strand
AGCGGGGTGGTGGAGGGGCTTGGAGCGCGGCCACGCTGCCGCGCTCCAAGCCCCTCCACCATTCGCAGAAGAAGCGAATGGTCCCCCTCCCCGTTCCGGGGAGGAATGATTCACCGCAACGCCCGCAGCCGCTCCAGATCCTCAGGCGTATCGATATCAAGCAACTCGCCCTCAGGCGCGATCACGTGCCGTCCGCTCCGCACCATCGCCCGCGCACCCGCATCGCCTTCGAGCGTCAACAGCGCCTCGAACTGTCCGGCGCCGAACAGGGCGGGTGGGCGCGGATTCACGCCGTCGCTGGATGCCACCACGGCGTCATGGCCGTCCGCCGCATCGAGCAGATGATAGATATGGTTCGCCGTGACGCGCGGCATGTCGGCAAGCGCGATCAGCACCGCCTCGGCGCCCTCGTCACGCGCCGCCGCGACCCCCAGCTTCACGGATTGCGACATGCCGATCTCCGGCTGATCATTCTGCAGGGCGCGGTAGCCGCGGCTCTCGAAATCGAGGCGGGTGCCGCTCTTCACCACGAAGCGCGTCTGGAACGGAACCTCCTCCAACGCCGTCACGACATGGAAAGCCAACGGCTTGCGCAGGAAGAGCTGTTCCAGCTTGTCGGCATCGCCAAACCGCTTCGATCGGCCGGCTGCGAGCAGGATCAGGGCAGTCTTGTCGGCCGCGATCATGCCTTCTTCCTGTCTCCACTGCTGTTGAACGCGCCTATCATCGCCGCGGCAATCGACAGCGCAATTTCCGCCGGACCTATCGCGCCGATATTGAGCCCGACCGGCGCGTCGATGCGGTCGAGATCGGCTTCCGAAACCCCCGCCGCCGCAAGCCGTTCCCGCCGCGCGGCATGGCTGCGCCTTGATCCGAGCGCGCCGACATAGGCGGTCGGCGCGGCAAGAGCGGCGATCAGCGCCGGGTCATCGATCTTGGTGTCATGGCTGAGCGTCACCACCGCGGTCGAGGGCCCGGGCGCATAAGCGGCAATCGCCTCGTCGGGCCAATTGTCGTCAAGTTTCACGCCCGGAAACCGCTCCTCGGTCAGGAAACGTGCGCGCGGATCGATCACCACCGTCTCGATCCCGAGCTCGCGCGCCAGCCCGGCCAGCGCCTGCGCGATCTGCACCGCGCCGACGATCAGCAGCCGGCGCGGCGGATCATAGCGGTTGATAAAGGCGGAGCCGGTCTCGATCGGCCGCGCATCGCTATGCCCGGTTGCGAGGTCGGTCGCGACGGTGAGCGCCTTGCCCGCTTCCCGGGCCGCGGCGATCCGGTCGAACAATTCAGGGTCGAAGCCCTCGGCCGAGACCGGCTGGACCAACACTGAAATCTCGCCGCCACAGGGCAGACCGACTTCCCAGGCGGCTGCATCGGCAACGCCGTACGTCTTCACCTGGAACGGCGCGCCCGCGATCACCTCGGCGGCAGCCGCCAGGATGTCGCTCTCGACGCATCCGCCCGACACCGATCCTTCGAAACGGCCATCAGCATGGACGAGCATATGGCTGCCCCGCGGCCGCGGGGCCGATCCCCAGGTCGAGATCACTGTGGCAATCGCCATCGGCGCGCCCTTCCAGCTCTGCGCTGCGGCGAGGACAGTATCGTTATCAGCCAATTACGCCTCCCTCCGTTCGCCATGAGCTTGTCGAAGGGAAGTTCGTCCATTTCGCTTTGCGCACCTTCTTTCCTTCTCCCCCTGTGGGAGAAGGAGGGAGGAGCGAAGCGACGGAAGGATGAGGGGGAGTGAGGCTCGGCAGGGGCAACCCAAGAAGAGTCCCTCTCACCCTTCCCATCGCTACGCGATGGGCCCCTTCCCTCTCCCACAAGGGGAGAGGGAGAAAGGGCGCCGTGCCTTGTGCCGCAGGGGAAAACGAACGGTGCTTAGACAAGCTCAGCACTAACGGCTGCTTGAGTTCACCAAGCCCCCTCATACCGGCGGCAACCCAGCCAGCACCTTGTCGAGCGTCATCGGGAAATCGCGCACCCGCACCCCGCACGCGTTGTAGATCGCGTTGGTCACGGCAGCACCCGCACCCGAGATGGTCAGCTCGCCAAGCCCCTTCACGCCGATCGGATTGGCATGCCGGTCGATATCCTCGATGAAATGCACGTCGAGATGCGGCACATCGGCATGGACCGGCACATGATATTCGCCGAGATCATGGTTCACGAACTGGCCGTAGCGCGTGTCCAGCTCAGCGCCTTCCATCAGCGCATAGCCGATCCCCCAGATCATCCCGCCGATCGCCTGGCTGCGCGCGGTCTTGGCATTGAGGATTCGCCCCGCCTCGAATACGCCGAGCATCCGTCGCACCCGCACCGCGCCGGTCACCGCATTGACCGCGACCTCGGCGAATTGCGCACCATGCGCCGCCTGGCTGAAATTGCGGGCATTGGTCCCCTGGCTGATCTTGCCCGTCGCAACCAACGGCGCATCGCCAACCAACACATCGAGCGCGACGCGGCGATTGCCGGCAATGGCATGGCCATCCTTCAGCGTCATGTTCTCGGGCGTAGTGCCCATCCGCTCCGCCAGTTCAGCGACGATATCCTCGCAGGCGAGCGCCACCGATGATCCCGAACTCGCCGCCCCGAACGATCCGCCGGAGCCTGCGCCGGCAGGCAAATCGGTATCGCCGAGCCTGACATCGATGCAATGCACCGGCAGCCCCAACGACTCGCCCGCGATCTGCGCAAGGATGGTGTAGGTGCCGGTGCCGATATCGGTCATGTCGGTTTCGACCGTCGCGCGGCCGTCAGTGCCGAGCGTCACCCGCGCCTCGGAATCGAGCAGCAGGTTGATCCGCACCGCCGCCGCCACGCCCATGCCGATCAGCCATTCGCCCTCGCGGACGGAGCCCGGCGTCGCCTGCCGTCTGACCCAGCCGAAGCGCCGCGCACCTTCGTCGAGACATTCGACGAGCCGTCGCGTCGAAAAGGGCGCGCCCGTCGTCGGATCGATCGGCGGCTCGTTGAGTCTGCGCAAATCGATCGGATCGCGGCCGAGCTTCACCGCCAGCTCGTCGATCGCACTCTCCAGCGCGAGCATGCCGACCGCCTCGCCGGGTGCCCGCACCGCCCCCGCCTGGACCATGTCGAGCGTCACCACCTTGTGGCTGAAATGCCGGACGGGCGCGTCATAAAGCGCGAGGCTGCCCAGTGCGACCGGCTCCATGAAGCCACCATCGGGGCCCTGGCTCACCACGCTGTCATGCCCGACCGCCGTCAGTCTGCCATCACTATCGGCGGCGAGGCGGATGCGCTGATGGGTGTCGGTGCGACGATAGACATTATGGAAGAGCTGCGCCCGCGCCATCGCGATCTTCACTGGCCGGCCGAGCCGTTCAGCCGCGATCGCCGCCATCACCGCCTCGGGTCCAAGCATCTTGCCGCCGAATCCGCCGCCGATATAGGGCGATATGATCCGCACATTGGCGGCGTCGATGTTCAGCGCGCCGGCAAGAACCGCCTTGGCCGCGCCCAATATCTGCAGGCTCGAATAGAGGGTGAGCTTGCCGTCCTTCCACACCGCGATCGATGCGTGCGGCTCCATCGCGGCATGAACATGGTTGGGGGTGGAATAGACCTGATCAACGCACGCTGCGGCAGATGCCATTGCCGCGTCGATATCGCCTTTCGCTATGTCCTTGAGTCGCGAATCCGCCGGCGGGCCGCTTGCGTCGGCGATATTCTCCATCGTGTCGAAACGGCCCTGTACCGGTTCGACCTTCACGCGAACCGCCCGCGCGGCTTCCCGCGCCGCCTCGAAGCTGGTGGCGATGGCCGCGCCGACGACCTGGTCCCAATGGTCGATCTCGGCATTGCCGCGCTTTGCAGGCACGAACCCCGCCGCCTGGCGCGGTATGCGCGGATCGTCGATGATGATGTCGAGCACGCCGGGCACAGCGCGCGCCGCCTCGATATCGAAGCCGGTCACCTTGCCCTTCGCGGCGGGCGCGGTGATCAGATAGCCATAAGCGACATCGCCCTCGACCTGATGCTCATAGCCATAGGTCGCCGCGCCCATCACCTTGAGCACGCCGTCGATCCGGTCGACTCCCTTGCCGAGCACATCCTGCACCCCGCGATCCATCGCGAGGCCGGGGTGGTCGGCGTTCATGACATAGTCGCTCATGCCGCACCGCCCGTCAGGTCGCGCAGGCACGCGATGAGAACGCGCCTGGTGAGGGGAATCTTGAAGTCGTTCGAGCCAAAGCCCTTTGCGCCGGCAAGCAGCGCATCCGCCGCTGCCTCGAACACGGCAGTGGAGGGCGCCTGGCCGATCAGCGCCGCTTCGACCGCTGGATTGCGCCACGGCATTGGCGCGAGGCCACCAAAGGCCAGAGCGGCGGACGCGATCTTGCCGCCCTCGACCGATATGATCCCCGCCACTGAAACCAGCGCAAAGGCATAGGAGGCCCGATCGCGAACCTTGCGATAGAGTTGCCTGCCCTTGGGCGGTGGCGGCAGCTCGACATGGGTGATCAGCTCGCCCGCCTCGAGCATCGTCTCGATCTGCGGCGTGTCGCCCGGCAGCCGGTAGAAATCACCGATCGCGATCCGGCGCCGGTCGCCATCCGGCTTCAGGGTCACGATCACCGCGTCGAGCGCGCGCATCGCCACCGCCATGTCGCTCGGGTGAGTCGCGATGCACTGATCGCTCGTCCCCAGCACGGCGAGGATCCGATTGAACCCGCCGATCGCCGAACAGCCGCTGCCGGGTTCGCGCTTGTTGCAGGGCATGGCGGTATCGTAGAAATAATAGCAGCGCGTTCGCTGGAGCAGATTGCCACCGGTCGACGCCTTGTTGCGGAGCTGCCCCGAAGCGCCGGCGAGCAACGCCCGGCTCAATAGCGGATAGCCCCTGATCACGCGGCGGTCGGCAGCAAGGTCGCTGTTCGGCATGAGCGCGCCGATCGTCAGCCCGCCATCCGCGCGCTCCTCGATATCGGCCAGATCGAGCCGGCTGATATCGACCAGTCTGTCGGGCGTCTCGATCTGCAGCTTCATCAGGTCGAGCAGATTGGTGCCGCCGGCGATGAAACGCCCGCCGGCCGCCACCGCAGCCTCGGGGCTGTCGGCTTTCGCATATTCGAAGCTTTTCATGCCTCCGCCACTTCTTTGCCAACGGGCGCAAGCCCGGCCACTTCGGCAATCGCGTCGACGATATTGGGATAGGCCGAGCAGCGGCAGAGATTGCCGCTCATCCGCTCCGATATCTCGGCGTCGCTGAGCTCGATCACATCGAGCGAACCGCTGACATGGCTCGGCCAGCCTTTCGCCACCTCGTCGAGCATCCCGACCGCCGAGCAGATCTGCCCCGGCGTGCAATAGCCGCACTGGAAGCCGTCATGCTTCACGAACGCCGCCTGAAGCGGATGGAGATTGTCGGCGGTGCCGAGACCTTCGATCGTCAGAATGTCATCATCCTGATGCATCACCGCCAGCGTGAGACAGGAATTGATCCGCCGGCCGTTCACCAGCACGGTGCAGACGCCGCATTGGCCATGGTCGCAGCCCTTTTTGGTGCCGGTCAGCCCGAGATGCTCACGGAGCAGATCGAGCAGCGAAGCGCGGATATCGGGTTCGGCCTCACGGGCCATCCCGTTGATCGTGAAGTGCATGGGGATCGCCCCTCCTGGTTTTGGGGTAACGCGTTCAGGCTGGATGGTTTCCGGGAGATAGGTACGAGCATGAAACTTTTGAAGCGGTCCTTTCGCAAGCGAAATATTATCGCGGTCCTGCTCCTGCTGGCGCCCGCCGTCGCCATCGGGCAAACTGCGCGCGTGACCCCGCTCTCACCCCCGATCATCATCGCGCATCGCGGCGTCAGCGGCATGCGCCCCGAACACACGCTTGCCTCCTATCAGCTCGCAATCGAGCAGGGCGCCGATTTCATCGAGCCCGATCTGGTTTTCACGAAGGACGATGTCTTCGTCGCCCGGCACGAGAATGACATCACCGACACGACTGATGTGTCGAAGCATCCCGAATTCGCTGACCGCAAGACGGTGAAAATGATCGACGGCGAAAAGCACAATGGCTGGTTCACTGAGGATTTCACGCTCGCCGAGCTGAAGACTCTCCGCGCCAAGGAGCGGCTGCCCTTGCTCCGCCCCGACAATACGCAGTTCGACGGCCAGTTCGAGGTGCCGACGCTCGCCGAGATCATTGCGCTGGCCAAGAAGAACTCCGTCGGTGGCCGGGTGGTCGGCATCTATCCCGAGACCAAGCACCCAAGCTATTTCACCTCGATCGGCAAGCCGATGGAGAAGAAGCTGGCGGACCAGCTCAAGGTGGCCGGGTGGCATGATGCGCATGCGCCGGTGTTCATCCAGTCCTTCGAGGTGAACAATCTCAAGCTGCTCCACAGCCTCACCGGCATCCGCCTGATCCAGCTGATGGATGCCAGCGGCGCGCCAGTAGACAATGCCGCTCCCAGCTACGCTGCGATGGCGACGCCCGAGGGCCTCAAGGCAGTCGCCACCTATGCCTGGGGGATCGGCCCCAACAAGGAGATGATCCAGAAAGGCGACAAGGCGCCGACGACTCTGGTCGCCGATGCCCATGCCGCCGGCCTCAGGCTCCACCCCTGGACCTTCCGCGCGGAAAATTACTTCCTGCCGTCATCGCTCCGGGTCGGCATAAATCCGCGCGGTCATGGCCGTCTTTCTGACGAAATTCAGCGTTATCTGGCACTTGGCATCGACGGCTTCTTCACCGATTTTACCTATATCGGTGTCCAGGCCCGCGACGCCGCTGCCCGGAATGCCCCGGGCCAGTGAAGAGTTTTTCGCAATGCGCCGATTCCTGCTTCCCGCCGCCGCGCTGCTGCCGATTCTGATCGGCGGCTGCGCTGCCAAAACCGCCTTCGATGTCGTAACCTTGCCCGTGAAGGCGACCAGCAAGGCCGTCGACTGGACGACGACAAGCCAGAGCGAGGCCGATCGAAACGCCGGCCGCAAGGCCCGCAAGGAGCGCGAAAAGGCCGCAAAGGAATGCCGCAAGCATGGCGGCCCCGATTGCGAGCAATACCGGGACGGCTCGCGCTAGGCCTGCAAACCACGCTTTCTCGCGAAAATGCATAATACACTGATTATAAAGGATTAATATCCAAATTGTAGCTGCGGCTCTGTTGGAAATATGTCAGCGTCCGTCTGACTTTCCCAACTGCCTCGCCGCTTCATTGGCGAGCGGAGCTTCCCGCAAGCACATCGGCGATCGCGCGCAATGTCTCCGGCCGCACCTGCACGCCGAGATGGCTGCTCCTGATCTCGATATTGCGGCAGCCCGGGTCATCCGCGCGGCAGATCAGCCCGTTGACCAGCCCGTCACTGCGGCTCCAGATCGCGGTTGCCTTCACTGGCAGCGGCATCGCGATCTCGGCCGCCTGTGCCCGCACATGGTCGCTGTCGATCCGGTCGCCGGTCAGGAGTTCGAAGGCGCGCCACACATTGGTCGCCCGCGGCGATCCCGCGAACGGCGCGCTGACGGTGATCACCTCGCGCACCAGATGCGGCGCGCGGTGCGCCGCGAAGCGCGCCATGATCCCGCCCAGGCTGACGCCGATCAGCGTGACGGGCTGCCCGGTCTCGGCCTGGAGCGCGCTGATGCGCTCGAGCAGTTTCTCGCCATTGCTGCCGATCGCCTTTGTGCCCAGATTGCGACCAAGGCCCCAGCCTTCGACACGATAGCCCAGCCACCGCAGATAGCGCCGCATCAGGAAGTTCGAGCGGTCCGAATTGACCAGCCCGGGCAGGATCAGGATCGGCCGCCCATCGCCCTTCGCGCCCGCCGTCAGCTTCGCGCCCGCCCAGAGCAGCGATGCCAGCCCGAACGCGCCGCGCGGCACTTCGGCAGCCCAGAGCAGCTTCGACGGCGCCCGTATCGCGCTTGCGGTGTGTACGCTCATTGCGGGAACCATCCGAGCACCGTCACAGGAAAAGGTGTCCAGGCGCCGATGCGCACGCCGGCATGGCGCAGCGCATCGCCCGTCCAGGCGTTGCAGGTCGTGATCGCGCTATAATGGCCATGCGCGTCATAGAAGCTGTCATACGCGTCATATCCGTATTGATGGACCGGACGTTCTCCGCCTTCATTCTTGAAGCTTTTATGAACGAAATCGGCAAGACGTCGATATTCTTCGGGCCGCAATGTGATGGCGCGGACATCGTCATCGAGCCGCGGCTCGGGAACATGGTCCACATGCATCACCGTCCGGTCGCTGCCGATCGCGGCGGCGGTGACGGTCTTGAGGCGGACATCGCCCCAGGTCGGGGTTTCGAGATAGAAGGTCCGCTCGCCCCACCCGATCGAGACATGGCTGTAAGCGGCATAGCGCGGATCACGCACATCCTCCGGCCTGAGCAGGTCGCGCCAGTCCACCCCTTCGGCGACCACCGGCAGGACGAGCCCGGTATGGATGCCATTGCTCTCGACATAGATGCGCACCCCTGATTCAGGCGCGCGCCAGCCCGCATTGGACGGGATCGCACCACCCACCATGCCCGCCGCGCCATAGCTCGCAAAGAGGAGGAGCAGGCCGATGATCCCCCATCTCGCCGCGCGCATCCCATGGTTGAGGCCGGTTCGCGCGGCTGAGGTTTTCGGCTCCATCGGGAATATGATATGGCATTTTTATGTCTGACGTAACACATGTTCTCGATCGCCCTCCCGAAGGCGCAGCGGCGGATTGGACCGTCCCTCAGGACTGGTCGCATTATTCCGCCGAGGAACATGCGGTGTGGGACAAGCTGTTCGAGCGCCAGGCGGGCCTGCTCCCCGGCCGCGCGTCCGAGGCCTATCTGCGCGGGCTCGATGTGCTCAAGCTCTCAAAGCCCGGCATCCCCGATTTCGAGGAACTGTCCGAGCGGCTGATGAAGCTCACCGGTTGGCAGGTCGTCGCGGTGCCTGGGCTGGTCCCGGACGCGGTGTTCTTCGAGCATATGGCGAACCGCCGCTTCGTCGCCGGCAATTTCATCCGCCGGCCCGATCAGCTCGATTATCTGCAGGAGCCGGACGTCTTCCACGACGTGTTCGGCCATGTGCCGATGCTCGCCGATCCGGTGTTCGCGGATTATCTCGTCGCCTATGGCCAGGGCGGCCAGCGCGCGCTCGAACTGGGCGCCCTGAAACACCTCGCCCGACTCTATTGGTACACCGTCGAGTTCGGCCTGATCGCCGAGCCCGAGGGCCTGCGCATCTACGGGTCGGGCATCGTCAGCAGCTTCGCGGAAAGCCGCTTCGCGCTCGACGATCCAAGCCCCAACCGCATCGCCTTCGATCTCAAACGCGTGATGCGGACCGAGTACCGGATCGACGATTTCCAGCAGAATTACTTCGTCATCCCGAGCTTCGACGAACTCCTCCGCGTAACGGTCGAGACGGACTTCGCGCCGCTCTACAGCGAGATCATGGCCGAGCCCGATATAGCAGTGGCCGCGATCCACCCCGAAGATCTGGTGCTGACCTACGGCTCGCAGGATTATGCGCGAGGCAGGGCGGCCTCTTAATACTCCCCCGCTTCGCGAGGGAGGATTGAAGGAACTAGGGCCGCATCCGCAACCGCAAGATCGCCCAATCCCCAAGGTCCAGTCTCGCTGCCAGCCGCAATCCCCGCCGCCGATAAGCCCGCGCAACGCCATCCGCCTGCGTCTTCAGCAGTCCCGCAAGCACCAGCTGCCCGCGCGGCGCCATGATCCCGGCGATATCCCCGGCCATCTCGACCAGCGGCCCCGCCAGGATATTCGCGATCACCAGATCATAGGGCGCCCGCCGCTGGACCAGCGCGTCGTCAGTGCCGTCAGCGACTGCCAGCGCCACCCGGCCCTGGCGCTGCCCCAGCGCCACCCCGTTCGCGTCGGCATTCTCGCGCGTCACATCGATCGCGATCGCGTCGATATCCGTCGCGGTCGCATAAGCGCGCGGCCACAGATGCAGCGCGGCAAAGGCGAGCAAGCCGGTGCCGGTGCCGAGATCGATCAGATTCTCAACCCGCGCGCCGCTCCGCTTCATCGCGTCGAGCATCGTCAGGCAGCCAGTGGTCGTCTCGTGATGCCCCGTCCCGAACGCAAGGCCAGCCGGAATCGCAAACGCCCGCACATCCGCCGGAATCGCTCCGGCATATTCGGCGGTGTGAACGAAGAACCGCCCCGCGCAGACCGGCTCCAGGCCCGCCTGGCTCAGCGTCACCCAATCGGCGTCAGCCACCGGTTCGGCCTTCGCCTTGCTCCCGGCCGCGCTCGGCACCAGCGCGCGGATCGCGGCAATCGTCGCCTTGTCTGGCTTGCCCTCGAAATAGGCATCGAGCCGCCACCGCTCGGCATCGTCGACAACCTCCTCGGTCGTCATCAGCACCGGCGGCGGCTCGAGCATTGCGAGTGCCGCGAAATCCACGTCGATCGCTTCCGCCTCTGCCCGGGTGCAGGGGAAGGTGAGCTTCCAGCTGGTGGTCATCAGTCGATCGCAATCGGATGCGAGGCGGTGACCTTGAAATTGCTCATGTCGATGATCCGATAGAAGAGCTTGCGCTTGTCGCGTACGATGATCGCAATATGGCCTGCGTCCGGCATCCAGACTGAGTCGACGCCGTCGATCCCGGTCAGGACAACCGCCTGCCTTTCGCCCGCGATAGATCCCACCATCAGATCGGCCAGATGGGTGTCACCGGGCTGGGCTATCACCAGATAATAGCTTGTCACCGCTGCTTTGGCCTCGGCATCTCCCTCCGTCGCTTCGTCGCGATGGCCGTGATTGCCCGGCAGAAAGCCATATTCGTCGACGTGGCGATGATTGTCCGGAAGTATGCGGCGGCTGGCACCCGTCACCGTGTTGAGCAGGACGATGTTGCGCTGGTCGGAGCTGGATCCGCGAACGCTATAGCCTGACCCGTCAGCGCGCTCGTCCGAGGGGTGTACCTCCATGCTGATCAGGCCGGTATGCGGGACGGGGTTGATGTTCTCGACCGAGAAAACCTCATGCGTGCCCGCAGCTTCCACCGTGGCGGGTGCACGTCTCGGCCCCTCCATCTGGAAAAGCATGATGAGAACGATGATGGCGACAAAGGCGAGGCAGCCAAGCAGCCCAATCACGGCAAGGCCGCGTATCGTCCACTTCGCGAAGAGGCCCGATCCGGCCGGCGCTGGTTCAGCGGACATAGCTTGCTCCATTCACATCGATCACCGCGCCGGTCATTGAGGGCGGCGCGTCGAGCGCCAGGAAACGCGCGGTCTCGGCAATCTCTTCGGGTGCCGCGACCCGGCCAAGCGGAATGTCGGCCAGCAATTTGTCGCCGCCGCGGCTCGCGAGATAGTCCTCGGCCATCCCGGTCATGGTGAAGCCCGGGCAGACCGCAAAGGCCAGAATCCCTTGCGCCGCATAGCCCCGCGCGATGCTCTTGGTCATCGCGACCATGCCCGCCTTGGAGGCGGCATAATGCCAGTGCGCCGGGCTGTCGCCGCGATAGGCGGCGCGGCTGGCGATGTTGACGATCCGCCCGCCTGATCCGCGCGCCTGCCAGTGCAGGATCGCAAGCCGGCAAAGCTCGGCGGACGCGGTGAGGTTCACCCGCATCGTCCGCTCCCAATCAGCCACCCACTCGCCCTGCGGCCGGTCGATCGGGTTCGCCTCGAAGATGCCGGCATTGTTGATGAGGACGTCGATCCGGCCGTCGAGCCGGTCGAGCGCGGCGCCCCACAGCGCTTGCGGCGCCGCTGGGTCGGCAAAATCGGCCGGAATGCCGCTCGCCGTGCCATGGCCGACAAGGTTCACATCGGGTCGGGTGAGCGAAGCGGCGATCGCCGCGCCGATCCCCCGGCTGCTGCCGGTCAGGAGAATATGGGTCATCGGGGCCTCTTAGCCCCGGCGACCCGCATCCGTCACCCCAGGCGGTCAGGCCGCGACGCTCTCCGAGAAACTGTCGGCAGCGCTCTTGAGCGTGCTCAGCCGATCATCGACCTCGCCGAAGTTGCGTTCCAGCGAGTCGATTTCGGTCGCCACCCCTTCGGTATCCTCGCGGATCGTCGCGATCGTGTTCGACATGGAATCAGCCGCCAGCGCGGTCTCGTCGACGGCGGCGGTGATCGCGGTCACCGTCTGCGCCTGCGCTTCCATGGCGAAGCGGATGCGGTTGGCGCTTTCCTGCACCTCGGCCACCGTCGCCTTGATCGAGGCATTGGTGTCGACCGTGCCCTTGGTCGCTGACTGGATCGCGGCGATCTTGGCGGCGATATCGTCGGTTGCGCGCGCGGTCTGGGAGGCGAGGCTCTTCACTTCCTGGGCAACGACAGCGAAGCCGCGTCCGGCATCGCCGGCACGGGCCGCCTCGATGGTCGCGTTGAGCGCGAGCAGATTGGTCTGCCCGGCAATGTCACGGATCAGGCTCAGGATCGATTCGATCGACTGGGCATGGTCGCTCAGCGCTTCGGACATGCCGACAGCGGCGCCCGCCTGTGCGGATGCGCGCGTCGCGATCTCGGCCGCCGCCTCGACTTCAGTACGGGCATCCTCGATCGCGCGGATCAGGCCGGTGGCGGTCTGCGCCGCCTCGCGCATCGCCACGGCGGATTGTTCGGCGGCGGCGGCGACTTCGGAGGTCTTGCCCAGCATGCCCCTTGCCGAGGCCGAGGCAGTCTGCGCCTGCACGCGAAGCCGGTTGCCAAGCGACGCCGTACCCTCGATCGACTGAGCGATGCTCTCGCTGAATTGCGCCGATCGCGTCCTGCGTTCGTCGCGGGCCATTTCGGCATCGCGCGTGCCGAGGTGCGATGCCATCACATCGGCCTCGACCAGCGCCATCCGCTGGACGACATCGGCGAGCAACTGGAAGCGCTCGCGGTCTTCCCCCAGCTTTTCCTCGATCACCGCCAGGGTGCGGCTGTGCGCGATGCTCAGCGACGCCAGCAGGACCTGAAGCGGGACGCTCGCCTTTTGCGAATCAGCGGCGTGGCGAAACGCCGTCGTCATCCATTGGTCGTCGAAGACATGCAGAAATTTGATGCGGGTATATTGGGCGCTCTTGGTGGTCTCGCGAGCGAGCCGCTCCGCGTCGAAATGTTGGCGGAGATGCGCGGCGGCCGGGAGCGAGAGATAATGTTTCCAGAAGGCGGCCGAAATGGCTTCTTCCTCGCCTTCGATCAGCCGCGCGATTTCGGCTGTGGCGGGGCCAAGCGCCCCGTCCCAGTCATATTCCTTGACCCGCTCGGCAATGCTGCGCGATTCGCCGCCCCATCCACCCAGATCCTCAGCGTGCTTTTGCGCCATCAGTCAGACATCCCCACCTTGCTTACGCTGCAACCTTGGCAACGAACTCGCCTGCGCTGTGCTTTAGCGTGCCAAGCCTACTATCCAGTGAATCAAATCCCTGGCCGAAATGTTCGATGTCGGAGGCCACGGTTTCGGTGTCCTCCCGAATCGCCGCGATCGTGTTCGCCATCGAATCGGCCGCCAGCGCGGTCTCGTCGACGGCGGCGGTGATCGCGGTCACGGTCTGCGCCTGTGCCTCCATCGCGAAGCGGATGCGGTTGGCCGATTCCTGCACCTCGGAGACGGTCGCCTTGATCGAGGCATTGGTGTCGACGGTCGATCGGGTTGCCGACTGGATCGCGGCGATCTTGCCGGCGATGTCATCGGTGGCGCGCGCGGTCTGGCTGGCGAGGCTTTTCACTTCCTGTGCCACGACCGCGAAACCGCGGCCGGCATCGCCGGCCCGCGCGGCCTCGATGGTTGCGTTGAGCGCGAGCAGATTGGTCTGCCCGGCAATGTCGCGGATCAGGCTCAGGATCGATTCGATTGACTGGGCGTGTTCGGACAGTGCCTCGGACATGCCGACGGCGGCGCCTGCCTGCGACGCGGCGCGGGTCGCGATCTCGGCTGCGGCTTCGACTTCGGTGCGGGCATCCTCGATCGCACGGATCAGGCCCGCCGCGGTCTGGGCCGCTTCGCGCATCGCCACCGCCGATTGCTCGGCAGCCGCCGCGACCTCGGAGGTCTTGCCCAGCATGCCGCGCGCGGAGGTCGAGGTGCGCATCGACTGGCCGCGCAGCGCGGTCGATTCCTCAGTCGCGTGTTCGACCATGGAGGCGATGCCGTCGCGGAATTCGGCGGCGAGCCGGTCGCGACCGGATTGGGCAAGATGCTCGCGATAGCCATTATAAAGGGCAACGGTGATCTCGCCCTCGATTGCCGAGAGCCGCATCAGCGTGTCGACCAGCACCGGCAGCTTGGCGTCTTTGCGGTCCACGGCGCGGGTGATCACGTCGAGCGCGACCCGGTCGCTGGCGTTGATCATCGATAGCAAGGCGAGCGGCGATACACCGCCGACATAGGCGGCGGCGACTGAGCGCTCGATCGATTCGATCCAGGCACGGCCTCCAGTGTCGAGGAAGCGGTCCTTGAGGAATGTGCAGCCGACATCGATCATCTTCTGGGTTTCGTGCGGCGCCCAGATCCGTTCATCGGTAAAACAGCGCTGCCATTGCTGCCAATAGGCTTCCGAAATAGACCGAACCTCGGGCTCGATCACCTTCCAGGCATCTCGGCCGGCGCCTGCCAGTGAGCCGTCCGCATCGAAGACGCGCAGCCGCGCGGTAAGATCGATCGTCGCGGCGATGGTGCCGGGGACGGGCAAGTCGGAAGGGGTCAAAGGGTGAAACTCCGTGTTTGGCAACCATTCGCCTGTTGGTGGTCCTGACATATGGGCTAGTATGATTAGGTTAAGGGGGCGTTAGGGCGCGGCCCGTGCCAAAATACGCGCTACGGCCAGCACGGCGATGCGTGTCTCACCTCGCTGGCGTTAGTCGCTCCGCGCCGCAGGCATTCACCGCGTGGAGCAGATTGAAGACCAGGATCGAGGCGCTCCCTCTTCTGGAGGAACTGAAGGATGGTGCACGTGAGCGATAAATGTCTCACCCAGCAGCGCCAAATCACCAGATCGCTGGGCCAGATCTCCGGGATGATCTCGTCTATGCCACCCTGGCTGCGGTACGGTGAATTCGACCGAGTTGGATCGCTGATATCAGATATGCGGCGGCGATCGCTGCGGCCACCGCGCCAACCCGGTTGCCTGGGCACAGGTGCCATGCCGCGAGGACGAAGACGATCCGCATGCCCAAATGTATGATTCCGACCGGGTTGCCCATGCTCCACGTCAGCACCACCCAGTGAAGGGCGAACGCTATACCGACCGTTAGCGGAAACAAATCGGGGGCATAAATCCAGACCGGGATATGGATTGCCCATGTCGACAGCACCATCCACCGTGCCAGCGCGGAGAGCTGAAACAATGGATTGGCCGGATTGGGAGTGGCCATCTCGCCCCTCAGCTTCATAAGGAGTGCGCCGACAGGCATGATCATCCAGAAACAGAGGAAGAGCACCAGATTGCGGTGCTCCGGTGCCACCACCAGGCTAAGCATCGCAACTGCGGAATAGACGATCACGCCCGCGACCGGCAGCGACGGCACGCCCGGCCTTGTCCGGATGAAATCTGCCTGCATTTCTTCGAACGTCATTGCCGCCTCCCCTATGCCTTCAAGGAGCTTGCTAGGGATCTTGGGAAGCATCAGCATGTATAAAGCGGAAAATCTGCCGGATGAGGTAGCAACAGCATGACCATTGAATGGCGAGCTGCGCACCCCGCGCTCTATCCGTTTGTCATTGGATTTGTCGAACACACCGCCGCGACGATGGCGGGGGCGTCGATTGAGTTTCCATTCGCTATTCCCGTGATCCACATCGCGTTGAGCGAGGCTCCGGGGCCGGGCATCGTGATCAGCGGCGGCATGACGATCAGGCGCGCCGCGCCACCGCGCGCTGCGCTTCAAACCTTCGTAATCGCCCTTGGATTCAGCGGTGTGACCTTGCTTTCGCCGCAACCGGCATCTGAAGTCGTCGACCGTTTCGTTGATATTGATGATGCTTTCTGGTCCTCCCTGCGCAGGCGGCTCTGTGAAGCACCCGACTTCGCGCCGCGCGCCGCGATCGTCGAGCAGACGTTGTTCAAGCGAATCGCATCCTCAAACAGGGTTGCATCGGCATCGTTCAAGGCTGCTGATGCCATCGCGCATGATCGGTGGTCAGGGCCAATTCGCGAACTCGCACGTCGTTGCGGCGTTGAGGAGCGGACGTTGCGCAATCATTTTCGTCGCGATCTGGGCTGGTCGCCCAAGCAATTGCTACGCGTCGCCCGTTTTAATCGCGCTCTCCGCACGCTGCATCCAAGACCGTGGAGTGGTCGCGTGGCGCAGGACGTGCGGCTCGAATTCTTTGACGACTCGCATTTTTTCCGCGAGTTTCATGCGCACGCGGGCATCTCACCCGCCGCCTTCGTTGCCGCGAAAACGCGCAGCGGCGATGCCATGCTGCATCGCCTCATGACTGACAGCCTATAATAGAGGCAGGTTAGGTGAACCTGCCCAGTGCGGACCGCCGTCACGGTTACTCTCCGAACCCATCAATGCCTGATCCAGAACCATGCGGCCACGCGTTTAGAGCATTGTTCGAAAAAGTGGGTACCGGATTTTCGCACAGCCCACGGGCGATATCCGTGTCTCTCCCCAAAAGAGGCATCCCGGAGGCGCTTGCATCGTGAGGCGTGCGGACTAATACGGCGCCACTATCGCCCGAGAGGACCCTACGCCTTGGCCAGCCCACGTAACGCAGCACGCCCGCTCTCGCCGCATCTCACGGCGTGGAAGCCGGGCATCCACATGGTCGTCTCGATCGTCCACCGCATCACCGGAGACGGGCTGGCGACGGTCGGCACGGTCCTGCTCGTTTGGTGGCTGGCGGCGCTTTCGGGCGGCGCTGAGAGCTATGCGCGATTCTCCGGCCTCTTCACCACCGCTTCGGGTTCGCTCAACATCATCGGCTATGTCATCGGCATCGGCCTGACCCTGTCGCTGTTCCAGCATCTGGCCGGCGGCATCCGCCATCTCGTGATGGATACCGGCGCCGGCTATGAGCTGAAGACCAATCGGCGGGGCGCATGGTTTACGGTCTTCAGCTCGGTCGTCCTGACGGTCCTGTACTGGGCCTATCTGGTCTGGGGGAAATAAGATGGGCAACGGCACAGAACTCGGCCGCGTCCGCGGCCTCGGCTCCGCCAGGGAAGGCGCGCACCACTGGTGGCATCAGCGGGTCACCGCCGGCGCCAACCTTTTCCTCATGGCGTGGCTGCTGATTTCGATCGCCCGTCAGCCGGCTTATGATTTCGGCGCGCTCCATGCCTGGCTGGCCTCGGCCTGGGTCGCGATCCCGATGATCCTGCTGATCGTCTCGGTCTTCTATCATTTCCGCCTCGGCCTGCAGGTGCTGATCGAGGATTATGTGCACGGCGAGCTCCGTGTCGGCCTGATGGCGCTCCTCACCTTCTTCACCATCACCACCGCCGGGATCGCCATTTTCTCGATCCTGAAGATCGCGCTTGCCGGAGTTCCCGCATAATGCCCGAGGCCTATAAGATCATCGACCACACTTATGATGCCGTGGTCGTGGGCGCCGGCGGATCGGGCCTGCGCGCGACGATGGGCATCGCCGAGAGCGGCCTCAAGACCGCCTGCATCACCAAGGTCTTCCCGACCCGCAGCCACACCGTCGCGGCGCAGGGCGGCATCGCGGCCAGCCTCGGCAATATGGGGGCCGATCACTGGACCTGGCACATGTTCGATACCGTCAAGGGGTCGGACTGGCTCGGCGACCAGGACGCCATTGAATATATGGTGCGCGAGGCGCCCGCCGCCGTTTACGAGCTCGAGCATGCCGGTATGCCGTTCAGCCGCACGGACGCCGGCAAGATCTACCAGCGCCCGTTCGGCGGCATGATGCAGAATATGGGTGAGGGTCCGCCCGCGCAGCGCACCTGCGCCGCCGCCGACCGCACCGGCCACGCCATGCTGCACACGCTCTATCAGCAGAGCCTGAAGTACGATGCTGACTTCTACATCGAATATTTCGCGCTCGATCTCATCATGGAGAACGGCCAGTGCCGCGGCGTGATCGCGCTGTGCATGGACGACGGATCGATCCACCGCTTCCGCAGCCATGCGGTCGTGCTCGCCACCGGCGGCTATGGCCGCACCTATTTCTCGGCGACCTCGGCGCATACCTGCACCGGTGACGGCGGCGGCATGGTGCTCCGCGCCGGGCTGCCGCTGCAGGACATGGAATTCGTCCAGTTCCACCCGACCGGCATCTACGGCGCGGGCGTGCTCATCACTGAGGGCGCACGCGGCGAGGGCGGCTATCTCACCAACTCCGAAGGCGAGCGCTTCATGGAGCGCTATGCCCCGAGCGCGAAGGACCTGGCCTCGCGCGACGTCGTGTCACGTTCGATGGCAATGGAAATTCGCGAGGGGCGGGGCGTCGGCAAGGAGAAGGATCATATCTTCCTCCATCTCGACCATATCGATCCCAAAGTGCTGCACGAGCGGCTGCCCGGCATCACCGAAACCGGCAAGATCTTCGCCGGCGTCGATCTGACCCGCCAGCCTTTGCCGGTCACGCCGACGGTGCATTATAATATGGGCGGCATCCCGACCAACTTTCACGGCGAGGTCGTCCAGCTCAAGGACGGCAATCCGGATACGGTCGTCCCCGGCCTGTTCGCGGTCGGCGAGGCGGCGTGCGTTTCAGTGCACGGCGCCAACCGGCTCGGCTCCAACTCGCTGATCGATCTCGTGGTGTTCGGCCGTGCGACCGGCCTGCGCCTCAAGGAGACGCTCAAGCCGGGCACGTCGCACAACCCGCTCCCCAAGGGCTCGGAAGAGCTGGCGCTCGGCCGGCTCGATCATTTCCGCAACGCCAAGGGCGGTTCACCCACCGCTGAGGTCCGCCTCGAAATGCAGCGTACCATGCAGAAGCATTGCGCCGTGTTCCGCTCGGACGAGCTGCTCAATGAGGGCGTCACCAAGATCGCCGGCACCTACAGCCGCATGATGGACATCGGCATTCAGGACCGCTCGCTGATCTGGAACACCGATCTGATCGAGACGCTCGAGCTCGACAACCTCATTGCCCAGGCGGTGGTGACGATGAACTCGGCAGCCAACCGCAAGGAAAGCCGCGGCGCGCACGTCAACGAGGATTTCCCCGAGCGCGACGACGCCAAGTGGATGAAGCACACCACCGCGACCTTCACCGGTTGGGCAGGGACCGGCGGCGCCACCAATATCGGCTATCGCCCGGTGCATGATTACACGCTCACCGACGATATCGAGTATATCAAGCCGAAGAAGCGGGTTTACTGAGGCACTGGCTTTGGGATCGATCGGCCTGCGCTTGTTGCTTATCTCCGCGCTCGGCACCCTGTCAGCCAGCGCGGCGCCTCCGGTTGCAGCTCCACCTGCCGCGCTTGGTGCAGACCCGTTCTACGCCAAATATGTCGACGCGGACGGCATCCCGGTCCTGTCCTCAGCCAAGGTTCCGGATCGTGCGCTGGTGTCGGCGAAGGCGATCGTCGAGGGACTGCTTGCCCATCGCCCGGACCTCGCACGCGTGCTGGTGGCCTGGAAGTTCCGTGTCGCGGTCATGGCGGAGGATGAGAGCACGCTCGATCTCCCGGAACAACGCGATTGGAGGAAGCCCACCCGCGACGACAAGCGGCTCACTCGCTGCGAACGCAAGCATTATGACGAGCGGATCGGGCGCCTCGCCGACCGCGACTATTGGAACGCCCGCGCGCGCGGCATGTCGGGCGCGCTCACCAGCGGTTCGGTCGAGGATCTGCTCGGCCAGCGCAATTCCCGTTATTTTGGGCAGACGATCTTCCTCCACGAGTTTTCCCACAACCTGCTTTGGGCGATCCGCGCGGTCGATCCGCACCTCTATGCCGAGGTTGGGCGCGCTTATGCCGCGGCGCGTCGGGCCGGCCGCTGGAAGGGTGAATATGCCTTGACCACGATCGACGAATATTGGGCGGTGGGCAGCCAGTTCTGGTTCAACTCCGGCCGGGTGGTGATCTTCAACAACCGCCGCATCCTCAACGATGGCGATCTCAAGGCCTATGATCCAGCGCTCTACGCGGTCCTGGCAAAGGCTTACGGCACGAACCATCATATCGATGCCGACCCCTTCTATATGAGCGCAGCGCGCGTTCCACCCGGACCACTGCCCGCCAACACGGCAGAGGAATGCTGAGCGGCGGCTGTGGCGATTCAACCGCAACGCTGAATCGGTCATGGGTTAGGCACGGGACGTCTCAGAAGCCCGAACGGCTCTTTCTTATCGTCGGATCCTGAACGTTTTTCGCAGCGCCAGCGTCATGGCCTGCGGGTGCCATTTCCCTGATAATTTCCCTGTTATTCCCTGTTCCGAGCCCGGCAGAAGGGCGAAGGTTTCTCTAAGTTATTGTCTAATAAAGATATTGCCCGAAAATCAACTGGCAGCGGCACCGAAAAAAGAAAAAATTCCCTGTTATTGGCGGCGGAACAGGGAATTTGCATCGCCGCAGCGACGCCCGAGCGGTCCGCGCACCCGCCGCCTGTTGAACGAGCGAATCGAATGTAACGCCACTCCGGTCGGGCGATCGCCGCCTGCACCCGATCTGCACAATCATTCCTCGCGATCGACTTTGGCCCGGGCGCTCGTGCCTCCCTATCCCGGAGCCTCCTACAGGGAGGTTCACTATGTCCGCTCGATCCGCATCCCAACGCTCGCCGACGATGAAGCTTTTGCTTCCGTCCTTGATCGGCGCGCTGCTCGCGATTCCGCTCTTTGCCATTTACCTGCTCGTCTATGATCGCCAGGCTCAGTCCGAGACTGCTCAGACCTCGATCGCCCAGGGGTCGGGCGGCCCGCAGGTGATCGCGGGGCCGGTCCTCGTCATCCCCTGGTCGAAGCAGGTCAGCGAAACCATTACCGGCGAAGACGGCAAACGCACCACCAAGGTCAGCACTGAGTGGCACGATATGATGCTCTCGCCGGATATGGCCGATCTGAAGACTGATCTCACGCCCAGTGTGCGCCACCGCTCGATCTATGATGTGGTGGTCTATGAGGCGCATAATCGCGGCAGCGTACGTTTCATGCTTCCGCCCGATCTCGATCGCTCGGGGATCACGCCCGACACACTGGCCTTCGATCGCGCCCAGCTTCGCTTCGGCATCAGTGACGCGCACGGTCTGTTCGGGCCTCCGCCCGCAGTCGTGGCGGACGGCAAGCGTCTCGCACTCCAGCCCGGCAACGGCGTGCGTGAAACCGGCGGGTCCGGCTTTTCGGCCTTTGTCGATGCGAGCCCGTTGAAGGCGCGGTCGATCGCCGTGACCTTCGAGTATGGCGTGCGCGGCACCGGATCGCTGTCCTTCGTCCCCAATGCCGGCGACACGAGTTGGAGGATGGCGTCGTCCTGGACGAGCCCGAGCTTCCAGGGCAGCTTCCTGCCGAGCTCTCCGCCGGTGATCAACGATACGGGGTTCTCGGCGGTCTGGCGCGGCGGCAATCTAGCGCTCGGCAAGGCGCTCGTCGCAGTCGATGTGCCCCAGACGGATCCCGCGCGCGCCGACAATGTCGATATTTCGCCCCGGTCGGAAGCGACCGTCAGCCACAATGGCGCCTTGGTCGCGCGGGTCGATCTCGTCACGCCGGTGGATATCTACAGCCAGGTCAATCGCTCGGTGAAATACGGCTTTCTGTTCATCGGCTTCACCTTCCTCGCCTTCCTGATGTTCGACGTGATCGGCGGCGTGCGGGTCTCGGCGATCGAATATGCGCTGGTGGGCTCGGGGCTGGTGCTGTTCTTCGTGATGCTGCTCGCCTTTGCCGAGGTGGTCGGCTTCACCCCGGCCTATCTGATCGCCGGCGGCGCGATCATCTCGCTGCTCGCCTTCTATTCGGCCGCGGTGCTCGCCAGCCGGAAGCGCGGTATGTTCATCGCACTCCTGCTTTCGTCGCTTTACGGCATCCTCTATCTGCTGCTCAGCCTCGAGGACCTGTCGCTCCTCGCCGGCTCGGTGCTGCTCTTCCTGGCACTCGCCGCGGTGATGTACCTCACCCGGGGGATCGATTGGGGCGGTGCGGCGGCGGAGTTGGAGCCTGCGATGGCGGAGTGAGAGCCTTCTCTTCCCCTCTCCCAGCGGGAGAGGGGCAAGCTGCGAAGCAGCGCGGGGTGAGGGTGATTAGGGTCACCCTCACCCTTCCGTCGCTTCGCTCCTCCTTCCCTCTCCCAAAGGGAGAGGGAAAGTTATCGCCACCTCAAATTCCCCCGTCCAAGCTCGGCAACCGACTTCACCCCCATCAACTTCATGTCCCGCTCGATCTCGTCATGCAGCCGCCCGAGCACCCGCTCGACCCCAGCCTGGCCCGCAGCCGCCAGCGCATAGAGATACATCCGCCCGCCCGAACACGCCTTTGCCCCAACGCTCAGCGCCTTGAGCACATGGCTGCCGCGCCTTATGCCGCCGTCACAGATCACGTCGATCTTGTCGCCGACCGCATCGACGATCTCGGCGAGCTGATCGAACGGCGCCCGCGATCCATCCAGCTGCCGACCGCCATGGTTCGACACCATGATCGCCGTCGCGCCGATATCGACCGCACGCCTCGCATCCTCGACCGACATGATTCCCTTCAGGCAGAATTCCCCGCCCCATTGCGCGCGGACATTCTCAGCCGTCTTCCAGTCCATCGAGGGATCGAGCATCTTGTTGAAATAGTCCGCGACCGACAGCGCGACATTGGTCCCCTCGGACACGTGATCCTTGAGGTTGGTCAGCTCGAACTTCTCGCGGAACAGATAGTCGAGCGTCCAGCGCGGATGAGTCGCGAAGCTGATCGCCGATGACGGTGTCAGCCGCGGCGGAGAGCTGAAGCCGGTGCGCAGGCAGCGCTCGCGATTGCCCGAAACGATCGTGTCGACGGTCAGCGCGATGCAGTCGAACTTGGCTTCCTTGCACCGCTCGACCAGCGCGTGATTCAACCCTTTGTCCTTATGGATATAGAGCTGGAACATCTTGGGGCTCGATATCGTCCGACCGATCTCTTCGATGCCGACGGTCGCAAGGCTGGAGATGCCGAAATACGTACCGAACTTCTCCGCCGCCCGCGCCACGCCGCGCTCGCCCTGCCAGTGGAACAGCCGTTGCAAGGCGGTCGGCGAGAGGAACAGGGGCATGGCGATCTTGCGCCCCATCACGGTCGTGCTCATGTCGATCGTCTCGACGCCGGCAAGGACGCTCGGCACCAGGTCGCAATCATCGAACGCGGCGGTGTTGCGCGCCTTGGTCGTCTCGTCGTCGGCGGCGCCGTCGATATAATGATAGACCGGGCCGGGCAGGCGTTTGCGGGCGAGGGTGCGGAAGTCCTCGACATTATGGCAATCGCTCAGTCTCATATTCTGCCCCACTCGTCCATATTCTGGACTTCGCCTTACGGTCCACGCACGGCGGTCGCAACGCCGGTGATGGTGCCCGCTCCGCCCCGCATTCCGCAACCCGTCATATTGTTGGTGCCGCTGAGTACGCCAAAGGGTTGCACGGGCGCGCCGAAAGGCATAGCCGCTACCGCGACGCACCATTTCGCATCCGCCGGAGAGTTTCAGGCATGGCCGAATTCAGACTGCCCCCGAACAGCCGACCCAAAAAGGGCGGCAAGGTCCATAAGGCAGCGGCGGACGCGAAGCGGGTCCGGAACTTCAAGATCTACCGCTATGATCCCGATGCCGGCGAGAATCCGCATTACGACACATTCGAAGTCGATCTCGACAGCTGCGGCCCGATGGTGCTCGACGCGCTGATCAAGATGAAGTCCGAACAGGATTCGTCGCTCACCTTCCGCCGCTCGTGCCGCGAGGGGATTTGCGGCTCCTGCTCGATGAACATCGACGGCAAGAACGGCCTCGCCTGCACCACCGCGATCGAGGATGTGAAGGGCGATATCAGGATCTCGCCCTTGCCGCACATGGATGTGATCAAGGATCTCGTCCCCGATTTCACGCATTTCTACGCGCAATATTCCTCGATCAAGCCGTGGTTGCAGACCGTCACGCCGCCGCCGTCGGGCAAGGAGAGGCTCCAGTCGCCTGCCGACCGCGAGAAGCTCGACGGGCTGTACGAGTGCATCCTGTGCGCCTGCTGCTCGACTGCCTGCCCGAGCTATTGGTGGAATTCGGACAAGTTCCTGGGGCCAGCCATCCTGTTGCAGGCCTATCGCTGGCTCGCTGACAGCCGCGACGAAATGACTGGCGACCGTCTCGATGAGCTCGAGGATCCGTTCCGCCTCTATCGCTGCCACACGATCATGAACTGCGCGAATGTCTGCCCCAAGGGCCTGAACCCCGCCAAGGCGATCGCCGAGATCAAGAAGATGGAAGCCGAGCGAGTCGTCTGAGGCCGCAATGACGGAAGACGCCAGGCCAGCCACCTTCCTCTATGAGGAAGATCCCGATCATCCCGGCTGGATGCGCTGGGGCTTCACGGATCCGACGCGGTATAACAGCTTTCTCGGCCCCGTGCTGGTGAAGGTCGATGCCGGCATCGCCCGCGTCCGCATGACGCCGGAGCGCCGCCATTCGAACCTGCGCGACAATGTTCATGGCGGCGCGATGCTCGGTTTCATCGATGTCGCCCTGTTCGCCGCCTCGCGCAGCTTCGGGCTGATCACGGCGGGCTCGGCGGTGACGCTCGATCTCTCGGTCCAGTTCATCGGCGGCGGGCGCATCGGCGAGCTTCTCGAAGCACAGGTCGAACTCCTCAAGGAAACCGGCCGGCTCCTCTTCCTGCGCGGGCTGGTCGTGCAGGGCGACGAGAAGGTGGCAAGCTTCACCGGCACGATCCGCAAGTCGGCCAAGTCCGTTCCCCAGGCCGAGGCCTGACGGCATTGCCCAACGTCCTTGCCCGCTACGAAGCGCTCGTCGCCGCAGGCGAACTCAAACCCGATCCCGAACAGGCCGAAGCGGCACGTCGCCTCGACCAGCTCGCAACCGAACTCGAAACGGTGCCGAAGCGCGGCAGCGTCCTGTGGCGCGCGCTCGGCCGGCGGCCCGATCCGCCGCGTGGCATCTATCTCTGGGGTGGGGTCGGCCGCGGCAAGTCGATGCTGATGGACCTATTCTTCACCTGCCTCGATATCCGCCGCAAGCAGCGCACCCATTTCCTCGAATTCATGCTCGACATTCACGCTCGGCTCCGCGTCGAGCGCGCCAAAGAGGTGGGGGACCCGATCCTGCCCGTCGCCGCCGCGATTGCCGAGGAAGTCCGGCTGCTCGCCTTTGACGAGATCATGGTGACCAACAGCCCGGATGCGATGATCCTGTCGCGGCTCTTCACTGAGCTGCTGCGCGAGGGCGTCACGGTCGTCATGACCTCGAACCGCCCGCCGCGCGACCTCTACAAGGATGGCCTCAATCGCGAGCATTTCCTGCCCTTCATCGATCTCATCGAAACCAGGATGGATGTGCTCGGGCTGAACGGCCCGGTCGATTATCGCCGCGACCGGCTCGGCCAGGTCGAGACCTGGCTTGTCCCCAACGGCCCCGAAGCGACTGCCCAGCTCTCCGCCGCCTTTTTCCGCCTCACTGATTATCCGCCCGAGGATCGCAGCCATGTGCCCGCCGAGGAGCTACCGGTCGGGGGCGGCCGCACCCTGCACGTGCCGAAAAGCCTGAAGGGCGTCGCCGTCTTCTCGTTCAGGCGGCTCTGCGGCGAGGCGCGGGGGGCGGCTGACTATCTCGCGATCGCACGGCGTTTCCACACCGTGATCATCGTCGGCATCCCGAAGCTCGGCCCCGAAAATCGCAACGAGGCGGCGCGCTTCGTGTCGCTGATCGACGCGCTCTACGAGCACAAGGTCAAGCTGCTCGCCGCGGCCGATGCGCAGCCCGGCGAACTCTATGAAAAGGGCGATGGCCGCTTCGAGTTCGAGCGCACCATCAGCCGGCTGGAGGAGATGCGCTCGGACGAGTATCTTGAGCAGGGCCACGGCGCGCACTGATCACCGCGCCGTCGATCAGCGCGGCGAGCCGAGCGCGCAGCGCCGGCTCAGCCACCCGCACGACCCCCCAGGCCGACACCAATATTGTCGCCAGCGCGATCCCGCTGGCGATCGGGAACGGTATCCCCTGCCGCATCGACACGGAGACGATCGCGGCGCCGATCTCCTGATGGATCAGGTAGAGCGGATAGGTCATCAGCCCCAGAGTCGTCGCCAGCCGCGCGTCGATCCGTGCGGCAAGCAGCGCCTGTAACCTGGCCGATCCGAGCACAACGCCGAGCCCGACGGTGAAGACGAGGATCGGGACCAGCGGCCCGGCGGTGATGCCGAGCGCGTGGGTGCGCTCGGCGGTGCGCCCGGCGATCTCGGTCAGCGCAGTCACGAAGAATATCGCGAACATCAGCATCCGGCCCGCCGTAACGCCCCGGTTCAGCATCGCCCAGGCCAGCACGCCGAGCGCGAAGAAGCATCCGTGCGGCAGCAGCATCAGCTGCACAGGCCGATACTGCATCAGCGGCGTCACCGCCCATCCCGCTATGACCACCAACAGCCAGAATGCGGTGCTGAACGCTCCGAGCAGCACGGCCACGCGCTCGATGGTCCCGGCACGCCCGCTGCGGCCGAGACTGGTCGCGATCAGAGCATAGAAGGTCACCTCAATCCCCAATGTCCAATAGGACGGGTCGATCCAGGATCCGCTCGGCCAAAAGAGGATCGAGCGCGACCATTCACTGATCAGCCTCGATGAAGGCGCGGCGATCGCCAGCACCAGCACTGTCGCGGTCGCGCAGATCCAGGCGGAGGGCAGTAACCGCAACGCCCGACGACGCAGGAACGCGCCTCTGCTCGCGCCTTCGGCCGACATGGCGATGACGAAACCCGAAATCACGAAAAACAGTTCGACGCCGATCCACCCAAACCAGGTCCATGGCCTGGCCGAATCGGCGACTGGCAATCCCTGCAGCATCACCGCGCCTGTCGAGCTCGGGGCTAGCGCAAAGGCGGTGCCGAAATGGAAGGCGACCACCAGCATCGCGCTGACGAAGCGCAACAGATCAAGGGCGATGATCTCGCGTGGTTTGGAGGCGGCCATCGCACCGCCGTGCTCCATTGGGCTTAAGATCGCGTGTAATGCTCGCACCGGAGCGCGGGAATCGCTAGGATGCTGTGTCACCAGCGCGGGGGATTCGATGCTCGTCACCACCACAGAGAATGTACCGGGCCACACTGTCAGCAAGACGCTCGGCCAGGTATTCGGCGTCGTCGTCCGCAGCCGCGGCCTGGGCGGCAATTTGATGGCCGGCCTGCGCTCGATCGTCGGCGGCGAAATCACCGAATATTCGCGCCTCGTCGAGGACACCCGCCGCCACGCGATCGACCGGCTCGTCACCAACGCGGCGTTGATGGGCGCGAACGCGGTGGTGATGATGCGTTTCGACTCGGGTGAGCTTGCCCAATCGATGAACGAGGTGGTGGCCTATGGCACCGCCGTCATCCTCGATCCCGCGCCGGAATGATGCTGCGCACCTTCGTCCTGGTCGCGGCGATGCTGTTCTTCACGGCGGCAGTGATCGGCGCCGTGGTCGATCCAGCGGTGTGGCCAACGCTCATCGCCGCCACGGTTTTGCTTGCCGGCATCGTCTTCGAGCGCAGGCGCTATGGCGCCGCACAAGCCCGGCCCGCCAGCCCCGCCTGGCGCGAGACATCCGAACGCTTCATCGACGATGCGAGCGGCCGGCCAGTTGCGGTCTGGTATAATGAAGCAACGGGCGAGCGCCGCTATGTCGATATTGCAGGCGACACGCCGCTCTAAATGCACTTGCGAAGCATTCGCAACATGCTCGCATAATTGCTAGTCTTTACCGGTTGCCCCCACGTCAAAACGCGCCTAAGCCGCCGCGCAGTTTCGCCGCGCGCGGCGCTTTATTAGCTTTCCGAAAGGACGATGAATGGCCCGCAAGAAGATCGCGCTGATCGGCGCTGGGAACATCGGCGGCACGCTCGCCCACCTCGCAGCCCTCAAGGGTCTGGGCGACATCGTCCTGTTCGACGTGGTCGAAGGTGTCCCTCAGGGCAAGGCGCTCGATCTCAGCCAGTGCGCCCCCGTCGAGGGTTTCGACGCGACGATCACTGGCTCGAACGACTATGCTGATATCGCCGGGGCGGACGTTATCATCGTCACCGCCGGCATCGCCCGCAAGCCGGGCATGAGCCGCGACGATCTGCTCGGCATCAACCTCAAGGTCATGAAGGCGGTCGGCGAGGGCATCGCCAAGAACGCACCCGACGCGTTCGTCATCTGCATCACCAATCCGCTCGACGCGATGGTCTGGGCGCTGCGCGAATTCTCCGGCCTGCCGCACCAGAAGGTGGTCGGCATGGCGGGCGTGCTCGACAGCTCGCGCTTCAGCCATTTCCTGGCTGACGAGTTCAAAGTCTCGGTCAAGGACGTCACCTCCTTCGTGCTCGGCGGCCACGGCGATACGATGGTGCCGGTGATCAGCTACTCGACCGTTTCGGGCATTCCGGTTCCCGACCTGATCGAGATGGGCCTCTCCACCCAGGAGCGGATCGACGCGATCGTTCAGCGCACCCGTTCGGGCGGCGGCGAGATCGTCGCCTTGCTCAAGACCGGCTCGGCTTATTACGCCCCCGCCACCAGCGCGATCTCGATGGCCGAAGCCTATCTCTATGATCAGAAGCGCCTGCTTCCCGCGGCCGTTCACCTGACCGGTCAGTACGGCGTCGACAATCTCTATGTCGGCGTACCGGTGATCATCGGCGCCGGCGGCGTCGAGAAGATCATCGAAATCAAGCTCGATGCCGAGGCCAAGAAGAATCTCGATGTCTCGGTCGAGGCGGTCAAGGAATTGCTGGTCGCCTGCAAGGCGATCGACGGCTCGCTGGCCTGATCTTTTCGTACCCCGCAAGGGCGTACGGTATTCCCGAACCCAGATGAGCCCCGGCGTCGGCCAGGGAACAATGAGGAAGAAAACCGAATGAGCATCCTCGTCGACAAGAACACCAAGGTCATCACTCAGGGGATGACCGGCGAAACCGGCACCTTCCACACCCAGGGCGCGCTGGCGTACGGCACGCAGATGGTCGGCGGCGTCACGCCGGGCAAGGGCGGTACCGAGCATATCGGTCTCCCTGTGTTCGATACGGTTGCCGAAGCCGTCGCCCGCACCGGGGCGACCGCCTCGGTCATTTACGTCCCGCCGCCCTTCGCCGCGGACTCGATCCTCGAGGCGATCGACGCCGAGGTGCCGCTGATCGTCTGCATCACCGAGGGCATTCCGGTGGCGGACATGGTCAAGGTGAAGCGTTCGCTGTCAGGCTCGAAGTCGCGCCTCATCGGGCCCAATTGCCCCGGGCTTCTAACGCCGGGCGAGTGCAAGATCGGCATCATGCCGGGAAACATCTTCAAGCGGGGCTCGGTGGGCGTTGTGTCGCGCTCCGGCACGCTTACCTATGAAGCCGTGTTCCAGACCTCGAATGCGGGCCTTGGTCAGACGACCGCGGTCGGCATCGGCGGCGATCCGGTTAACGGCACGAACTTCATCGACGTGCTCGAACTCTTCCTCGCTGATCCCGAGACCAAGTCGATCATCATGATCGGCGAGATCGGCGGCTCGGCTGAGGAAGAAGCGGCGCAGTTCCTCCGCGACGAGGCGAAGCGCGGCCGTTCGAAGCCGATGGCTGGCTTCATCGCCGGCCGCACCGCGCCTCCGGGCCGCCGCATGGGCCATGCCGGGGCGATCGTCTCGGGCGGCCAGGGCGGCGCCGAGGACAAGATCGCGGCGATGGAAGCGGCAGGGATCAGGGTGGCGGACAGCCCCTCGGAACTCGGAACGACGCTGCTCGCGGTATTGAAGGGCTAACAAAAACCCTTCCGCCCTTGGGCAGGAGGTGGCGCCGAAGCGCTAAATGGGCGAATGGTAGCGGTAACGTAACCCTCGCCCCCTCCTCTGCAGGGGAGGGAAGGAAGGACGAAGACGATGGGCTATGAAGGCCAGGATTTCGCGGACATCGCAGGCGGGGTAAGCCCCGCCTTTATCGAGACGCTGTACGCGCGCTACAAAGTGTCGCCCGACAGCGTGGAGCCGTCATGGCGCTCCTGGTTCGAGGGGCTCGAGGGTTCCGCGCAGGGCCCGAGCTGGGAGCAGGCCAATTGGCCGTCCTCGACCACGGACGATCTGACCGCAGCACTCGATCCGACTCAGATGGAGCCTGCGCCCAAGCCCGCAAAGGGCGGCAAGCCGGCGGCTGCGCCGGTCGCAGCGGCACCGTCGCAGGAGGACATCACCCGCGCCGCGGCCGACTCGATTCGCGCCATGCTGCTGATCCGCACCTACCGTGTGCGCGGCCATCTCGCCGCCAATCTCGATCCGCTCGGCCTGTCGAAGCACGAGATGCCGGCCGATCTCACCACTGAATATCACGGCTTCTCGGACGCCGACATCGATCGTCCGGTCTATCTCGGCGGCACGCTTGGCCTGCAATGGGCGACGGTGCGCGAGATCGTCGATACTCTCCGCGCGAATTACTGCGGCAATGTCGGCCTCGAATATATGCACATCGCCGATGTCGAGGAGCGCCGATTCCTCCAGGAGCGGATGGAGGGCAAGGACAAGGCGATCGAGTTCTCGGCCCTGGGCAAGAAGGCGATCCTCAACAAGGTGATCGAAGCGGAGCAGTGGGAGAAATTCCTCGGCCGCAAATATGTCGGCACCAAGCGCTTCGGCCTCGATGGCGGCGAGAGCATGATCCCCGCGCTCGAATCGGTCATCAAATATGGCGGCCAGCTCGGCGTGCGCGAGATCGTGTTCGGCATGGCGCATCGCGGCCGTTTGAACGTGCTGTCGAACGTGATGGCCAAGCCGTTCCGCGTGATCTTCCACGAATTCGGCGGCGGCTCCGACAATCCCGATGATGTCGCCGGATCGGGCGACGTCAAATATCACCTCGGCACCTCGACCGACCGCGAGTTCGACGGAATCAGCGTCCATATGTCGCTGGTCGCCAATCCCTCGCATCTCGAGGCCGAGGATCCGGTCGTGCTCGGCAAGACCCGCGCGATCCAGACGATCAACAATGATCTCACCGAGCATAAGGGCGCGCTGCCCGTGCTGATTCACGGCGACGCGGCATTCGCCGGGCAGGGAATCGTCTGGGAATGCCTCGGCTTCTCAGGGATTCGCGGCTATAATACCGGCGGCTGCATCCACTTCGTCATCAACAACCAGATCGGCTTCACGACGAGCCCGCAATTCGCGCGCTCCTCGCCCTATCCGTCGGATGTGGCCAAGGGCGTCCAGGCGCCGATCTTCCACGTCAATGGCGACGATCCCGAGGCGGTGACCTTCGCCACCAAGATGGCGATCGAGTTCCGCCAGCGCTTCCACCGCGACATTGTGATCGACATGTGGTGCTACCGCCGCTTCGGCCACAATGAGGGCGACGAGCCGAGCTTCACCCAGCCGCTGATGTACGAGCGGATCAAGGGCCATCCCCCGGTCAGCGAGGTCTATGGCGCCAAGCTGATCGAGCAAAAGGTGATCGACCGCGCCTGGATCGAAGACAGCATCACGACCTTCACCACCCTGCTCGAAGGCGAGTTCGAAGCTGGTGCCGCCTATAAGCCCAACAAGGCTGACTGGTTCGCCGGCCGCTGGTCGGGCCTGCACGCGCCGGCCGATACCGAGAGCGGGCGCCGCAATGTCGAGACCGGGATCGAGACCAAGCTGTTCGATTCGATCGGCCGCACGCTCACGACCGTCCCGGACGATCTGACCATCCACAAGACGCTCGCGCGCGTCATCGATGCCAAGCGCGAGATGTTCAAATCGGGCGCCGGATTCGATTGGGCGACGGGCGAGGCACTCGCTTATGGCTCGCTCCTGTCCGAAGGTTACGGCGTCCGTCTGTCGGGCCAGGATTCGGGCCGCGGTACGTTCAGCCAGCGCCACGCCGTGTGGATCGACCAGAAGGACGAGCATAAATATCTGCCGCTCGCGCAGATCGAGCATGGCCGCTTCGAGGTGCTCGACAGCCCCTTGAGCGAATATGGCGTGCTCGGTTTCGAATATGGCTACGCGCTCGCCGACCCCAAGACTTTGGTCCTGTGGGAGGCGCAGTTCGGCGATTTCATGAACGGCGCGCAGATCATGATCGATCAGTTCATCGCCAGCGGCGAGGCGAAGTGGCTGCGCGCCAACGGCCTCGTGATGCTGCTGCCGCATGGCTATGAAGGGCAGGGGCCGGAGCATAGCTCGGCACGCGTCGAGCGTTTCCTGCAGCTTTGCGCCCAGGACAATATCCAGGTCGCGAACTGCACTACGCCGGCCAATTATTTCCACCTGCTGCGCCGGCAGATGCACCGGTCGTTCCGCAAACCCCTGGTCATCTTCACGCCCAAATCGCTGCTGCGCCACAAGCTCGCAGTGTCGAAGGCGCAGGATTTCCAGGGCGAGAGCCATTTCATGCGGATCCTGTCGGATCCGTCGGCGCCCGCTGACGCCGATGTGAAGCGGCTGGTGCTGTGCACCGGCAAGGTTGCCTATGATCTGATGGAAGCGCGCGACGCGGCCGGCGACAAGAATACCGCGATTGTCCGCATCGAGCAGCTCTATCCCTTCCCGAGCGAGCCGCTGACGATACGCCTCAAGAGGATGGCGAATCTGGAAGAGGTGGTCTGGGCGCAGGAAGAGCCGAAGAACAATGGCGGCTGGTCCTTCGTCGAGCCCTTCATCGAGGAATGCATGAAGGAAGCCGCGATCAAGCCGCAGCGTGCCCGCTATGCCGGCCGCGCTGCCGCAGCCTCGCCGGCGACTGGCCTGATGAAGCGCCACCAGATGGAGCAGGCCGCGCTCGTCGCCGATGCGCTTGGCCATAATGTCCGCGAAGAGATCCGCCGGACGCGCAAGAACTGACGATATTTCATGCTCCCGCGATGCGGGAGTCCGGTCTGGCGCCCCGCGCTCGTGGGGCACAACAGGAAGAGAAGATGGCAACCGAAGTCAAAGTGCCCGTGCTGGGCGAATCGATCACTGAAGCGACTCTCGGCGAGTGGCTGAAGCAGCCAGGCGATCCGGTGAAGGCTGATGAGCCGATCGCCAGCCTCGAGACCGACAAGGTCTCGATCGAGGTGCCGAGCCCGGTCGCCGGTGTGATGGGCCAGCACGCGGTGCAGGTCGGCGATACCGTTCAGGTCGGCGCGATGATCGCGACGATCGAGGCCGGTAGCGGTGCTCCCGCCGCAGCGACCGCGCCGCAGCCGGCCGTAACCGCATCGCCCGTACTGGCCAGCGCTGCTCAGCCGGCGCCTGCCGCTGGTGACGGCCCAGCGGCCCTCTCGCCGTCGGTGCGCCGTGCGGTGCTCGAGCACGGTGTCGATCCGTCGACGGTCAAGGGTACCGGCAAGGACGGCCGCATCACCAAGGACGATGTGATCGCCGCTGCCGCGACGCCCGCCGCTCCGGCGCCCGCGCCGTTGCTCGAGCCGCAGCTTGCGCCATCGGTTGCTGCCGCTTCGGGCCGCAAGGAAGAGCGCGTCCGCATGACGCGCCTGCGCCAGACGATCGCGAAGCGGCTCAAGGAAGCGCAGAACACCGCCGCGATGCTCACGACCTTCAACGACGTCGACATGACGGCGGTGATCGAGGCGCGCACCAAGTACAAGGACCTGTTCGAGAAGAAGCACGGCGTCCGGCTTGGCTTCATGGGCTTCTTCGCCAAGGCCGCCTGCCTCGCGCTGAAGGACGTGCCGAGCGTCAACGCCTCGATCGATGGCGATGAGATCGTCTATCATGACTATGCCGATATCTCGGTCGCGGTCTCCGGCCCCGGCGGCCTGGTCGTTCCCGTCGTGCGCGATGCCGATCAGATGTCCGTTGCCCAGATCGAACGGACGATCGGCGATTTCGGCAAGCGCGCCAAGGACGGCACGCTCAAGATGGAAGAGATGAAGGGTGGCACCTTCACCATTTCCAACGGCGGCGTGTTCGGTTCGCTGATGTCGACCCCGATCATCAACCCGCCCCAGTCGGCGGTGCTCGGCCTTCACCGCATCGAGGATCGCCCGGTCGTCCGCGACGGCCAGGTCGTGGTGCGCCCGATGATGTACCTCGCGCTCAGCTACGATCACCGCCTGATCGACGGCCGCGAGGCGGTAACCTTCCTCGTCGCGCTGAAGAACGCGATCGAGGATCCGACGCGGATTTTGATCGACCTGTGATGTGACAGACGAACTACTTCCAATGTGGGATGCCTATCCCGATATTCGTTATCCTTCGATGGGATGGAATATGGGGCCGGGCGAAGACTGCAAACAGAAGTTCTGGGCCTGGTTCAATACTCTGACTGACGAGCAAGCGGGCGATTACGCTAGGCGTTATCCAGAGCCGGAAAATTGGCTCGGTAAGTACGCGCAAATTCGGAAAGACCGAGACAATGGCTGACTATGATTTCGACGTCCTGGTAATCGGCTCCGGCCCCGGCGGCTATGTCGCCGCGATCCGCGCGGCGCAGCTTGGGCTCAAGACCGGTTGCGTCGAGGGTCGCGAGACGCTTGGCGGCACCTGCCTCAATGTCGGCTGCATCCCGTCCAAGGCGATGCTGCACGCGTCCGAGCTCTATGACGAAGCCATCTCCGGCCGGCTCGCCAAATTGGGCGTGAAGGTCGAGACCAGCCTCGATCTCGAGACGATGCACGGCCAGCGTAAGGATGCGGTCAAGCAGCTCACCGGCGGCATCGAATTCCTGTTCAAGAAGAACAAGGTCGAATGGCTCAAGGGCTATGCCAGCTTCACCGGCAAGGACAGCGTCAAGGTCGGTGACCGCGAAGTTCGCGCGAAGAACATCATCATCGCCACTGGCTCCTCGGTCACGCCGCTGCCCGGCGTCACCATCGACCAGAAAATTGTGGTGGATTCGACCGGCGCGCTCGAACTGCCGGCTGTGCCGAAGCACATGGTGGTGATCGGCGGTGGCGTGATCGGGCTCGAGCTCGGCTCGGTCTGGCGCCGGCTCGGCGCGAAGGTCACGGTCGTCGAGTTCCTCGATCAGATCCTGCCCGGCTTCGATGGCGAGGTCCGCAAGGAAGCCAACAAGATCATGAAGAAGCAGGGGCTGGAATTCCGCCTCTCGACCAAGGTCACCGGCGTGAAGGTCGACGGCGCCACCGCGACGCTCACCGTCGAGCCCGCTGCCGGCGGAACGCCTGAGACGATCGAGGCCGATGCCGTGCTTGTCTCGATCGGCCGCCGCCCGAACACCGACGGCCTCGGCCTCGATGCCGCCGGCCTCGCAACCAACCAGCGCGGCCAGATCGAGACCGACCACCGCTTCAAGACCGCGGTCGACGGCATCTGGGCGATCGGTGATGTCATTCCGGGGCCGATGCTCGCGCACAAGGCCGAGGATGAGGGCATCGCGGTCGCCGAGAACATCGCCGGCCTCACCGGCATCGTGAACCATGATGTGATCCCGAGCGTGGTCTATACCAGCCCCGAGATCGCCGGCGTTGGCCTCACCGAGGAAGCGGCCAAGGAGCGCGGTGAGGTGAAGGTCGGCAAATTCCCGATGGCCGCCAATTCGCGCGCCAAGACCAACCATGAGCCCGACGGCTTCGTGAAGGTGATCGCGGATGCAAAGACCGACCGGGTGCTCGGCGTCTGGGTCGTCGCCTCGGTCGCCGGCACGATGATCGCCCAGGCGGCGCAGGCAATGGAGTTCGGCGCGACCTCCGAGGACATCGCCTATACTTGCCACGCCCATCCGACGCATTCGGAAGCGATCAAGGAAGCGGCGATGGCAGTGCTGGGCAAACCGATCCACATCTGATCCGGTTCGCCCGGAGACACCCGCTCAACCGGCCTGCAGCGGCCGATTGGCGGAGTCGCTGCCCTCTTTCGATCGGCGCGCGGCGGCGACGGCGTTGGCGATTGTCGTCCTGAACCGGACCTCGGGTGGCCGTACCCCGTGCAGCAGGAGCAAGCGCCGCACCGCCGGTCTCGCGCCCGAGACGAAGACAGCGGTGCCATGCCGCCGGGCGTCGCGCGCAAAGCCGGCGATCGTGGCGGCCGCGGTCGAATCGAGAATTGGCACCCCGGAAAAGTCGATCACATAAGCCCTGGGGTGCTCGCCGATCCGGTCGAGTGCCGCGGCGACTGCCCCGGCCGCGCCGAAGAAGAACGCGCCGGTGATGCGGTAGACCAGGATATCGGGGTCAGTCGCGAGCGCGACATCATAGGGTCCGCGGTCGCTCGCGTCATCGGCGCGATCTTCCTCACCGATCAGGGTCGGATGGTCGATCTCGACCGCCTGGGCCATGCGGTGCAGGAACAGCAGCGCACCAATGCCGAAGCCCACCAATATGCCCTCGGTCAGGTCGCGGAAGATGACGAGCAGGAAGGTTGTGATCAGCACCACCGCGTCGCCCCGCGACGCGCGCAACAGGATCGCGAACTCGTGCTTCTCGGCCATGTTCCAGGCGACCACGACCAGCACCGCCGCAAGCGAGGCAAGCGGGATCAGGCTCGCCAGCGGCGCCGCAACCAGCATGAAGGCGAGCAGGATCAGCGAATGGAGCATGCCCGCCACCGGCCCGCGAGCGCCGGCGCGGACATTGGTTGCCGTCCTGGCGATGGTGCCAGTCACGCAGATCCCGCCGAACAGGGAGGAGGCGATATTGGCCGCCCCTTGCGCGACCAGCTCGCAATTCGAGCGATGGCGCCGCCCAGTCATGCTGTCGGCAACCACCGCCGACAACAGGCTTTCGATTGCTCCCAGCAGCGCGAACGATAAAGCCGCCGGCAGCACCGCCTCGATCCTGGCCAGCGACAGGTCGGGCAGATGGGGCATTGGCAGCGAGCGCGGGATTCCGCCGAACTTGGTCCCGATCGTCTCAACCGGCAACGCCAGCAGCCAGACCGCTAGTGCGCCCAGTGCAACAGCGATCAGGAAGCCCGGCCAGTGCGGGCGCAGGCGGCGCAGCACCAGGATCGCCGCCACCGAAACCCCGGCGATCGCCGCCGCAGTGATGCTCAGGCCCGGCAATGCTTCGCCGAGCGCGAGGAGCTTGGGAAGGAACGGCCCGGGCTCGGCACCGGCCAGCGCCAGCCCAAGCAGGTCCTTGAGTTGGCTCGCGAAGATGATGACCGCGATTCCGGAGGTGAAGCCGACCGTCACCGGATAGGGGATATATTTGATGAAGGTGCCGAGCCGGAGGAAGCCCACCATGAGCAGGATCAGGCCCGAGAGCATCGTCGCGAGGATCAGGCCATCGACGCCGTGTTTCGCGACGGTTGCGGCAACCAGCACGATGAAGGCGCCCGCCGGCCCGCCGATCTGAAACCGGCTCCCGCCGAGCGCCGAAACGAAGAACCCGCCAACGATCGCGGTGTAGAGGCCGCGGTCGGGCGTCACGCCCGAGGCGATCGCGATCGCCATCGAGAGCGGCAGGGCGACAATAGCGACGGTCAGCCCGGCGAGCGCGTCTGCCTTCAGGTCAGTCAATGAATAGCGCTCGCGCAGGACGGTCACGAGCTTCGGGGTGTAGAGATCGAGAAAGCGCGGGGAATGTCGCGCCTGCGTCGTCACCGGCCGGCCCTGTCGATCCGCCCGCCCTGCTTGAGCCGTACGCCCCTGCCGCCATCGCGGCTTTCCATGCCCTCGCCGATGAGTTCGACGCCCGCCCGCTCAAAGGCTTCGACGACTTTGGTCAGCGTGTCGATGACGCCGCGCACATTGCCCTCGCTGGCCTCCATGCGCTGGATGGTCGGGAGCGAAACGCCGGAAAGCTCGGCGAGCTGGCGCTGGTCGATCCCGGCTAAAGCGCGGGCGGCGCGCATCTGGGCGGATGTGATCATCTGGTCCCTTTGTAGGGCAGGCATGTATCATACATCATGATAGATGTTCAATCTATCATTGATCACACTCCAGACACCAGTCTTGCATATTCTCGCGCCAGCCGCTGCCGGTGCGTCAGGCGGGGCGCGGTCCCCAGGGGCCGGTTTGCGCGCCCGCACGGGAAAGTGCTGCGATCGCGATCGCCAGCGCCCCGGCGGCACCCGCCGCCAGCCACAGCGCCTTGCTATCGAACGCGCCATGGCAGCGCGCGCCCATCACCACGCCGCACAGGAAGCCGAGCCACAGCAGGAGATGACGCAGCCATCCCCAGCGATCGGCATCGCCCATCAGCGCACCGGCCAGGCCTTCGCCCATCCGCACCAGCAATCCGGTCATCCGGGCGAGCCCGACACCAACCTCGCCCCCGCGCGCGAACCCGCCATTCTCCAGGCCCATCGCACCGGCGAGCAACAGCAATGTGCGGGTATCGGGCTGGTGTTGCCCAAGTGCGGCGGCCAGACCGATCAGCAGCGTGACGCCAATCATTGCCATCGCCTGAGCCCGCCGCGGCCAATGCCTGGCGATGACGGCGGCGATCATCGCGCCGCTGACGAAGCTCAGGATCAGCGCCCCGGCCATGCGCACTTCGTCATAGCGGCCGGCCGCAAGCGAGACGCCGAGCCGGGTCGTGTTCCCGCTCATGAATGCGGCGAAGAAGCCGCCGAGACTCGAAAAGACCAGCGCATCGACGAATCCCGCCAGGGCGGTGAGGCAGATGGCGAGGACGATCATCGGCGACTGGGTGCGTTGCATCGCGTCCATATGTGTCAGCACGCGCCGCATCGCTAGAGTCTCGTGCTGAAAACTCGCCAGCGGTTCTCAGCTTTTCGCGATGCGACGACAAAAACCTGGGCCCGCTGCGACGATTTTGCGCAGCGTTGTGACGGGCGTAGAGAGTGCCGATGCACGCCCCGCTCCTCTGGCAATTCGGATCGATCCTGCCCTGGCTTGATCTGTTCGGCATCGCTGTGTTCGCGACCACCGGCGCGCTCGCCGCGACCCGCCGTGCCCAGACCTTCGTCACCGCCGCCTTCTTCGCGTTGGTGACGGGCGTCGGCGGCGGCTCGGTCCGCGACCTGCTGATCGGCGCGCCGGTCTTCTGGGTGCATGATCCGCTCGTCGCAGGGGTTTGCCTTGCGGTCGCGGCGCTCGTGTGGGTAACGCCCCAGGCCTGGTGGCGCGACGCCGCGCTCGACTGGCTGGATGCGGCCGGCCTCGCCGCCTATGCCGTGTTCGGCGCGGCCAAGGCGCTCGCGTTCGGCGTGCCCCCGGTGCCCGCCGCGCTGATGGGCGTCATCACCGCCTGCGTCGGCGGCATCATCCGCGATGTCCTCGCCGGCGAACCCTCGATCCTGATGCGGCCCGAACTCTATGTCACCGCGGCAGCGCTCGCCGCCGGGCTCCACGTCATACTGGTTGCCGCCGGCCTTCCGGCATTCGCGGCGGCGATCATCGCCGCGACCGCAGGCTTCGGCCTGCGCGCCGTCGCGATCCACTGGAAGCTGGCGCTGCCAAGCTATCGCGGGCGGCGCTGAGCCCGGCACATGGTGCGGCAGGCGTCGCCGGGAGGGCAGGGCGCCCTCCCGACGTCACTCACTAGCGCTGCTCGATCCGCGCCTCCTTGAAGCGCACATTGGCGCGCGGGCTGATTCCCTGCGCTGCCTTCAGCGCCGTCCCGCCGGTGATGCCGGTCGTCGGCACGAGCACCAGCGAGGCATCCCCGCCGACCCCGAGCGAGGCCAGCGCGTCCGTCGCGTCGAAGGTCCGCGATGCCGTGTCGGCCATGCCCGCCATGCCCTGCATGTCGTCATGGTGCGGCGCTGTGTCGTTGAAGAAGTTGATCACGCCGACCAGCACCCGCTTGCCGCCCGCGCCCTGGACATAGACCTCGTAGAGTACGCCCGGCGGCTCGTCATAGCTCAGCCCGTCGATCACCAGCATTGAGCGCAGCGCGCGGCCCTTCGGTGCGGGTGCCGTCAGCATCTCCTTGCGCGTGGTGGGCGCGAGCTTGAGCGGCACCGTCGTGGTTCCGCGCTGCAACTTGATCGGGCCTGTCAGCGGATACACGTGAAAGGGCCTTTCCAGCTGCACATAGATTGGCGGGAATTTGATGATCAGCGGACAGCCGCCGCCCGAGGCATAACGATAATGGAGTTGGGCCAGCGTCACCATATCACCGACCTTGCTCGAGACGAGCGTGCCGCTGCCGTTGATGAAGCTGAAATGCGCCGCGAGCTGCGCCGCGTTGTTTGGCAGCCGCGTCGCGGGGTTCACCCGCAGCCAGCATTCATAGACCCGGTCGATATTGGCGTGGTGGCTATAGAAGATCGGGTCGTTACCGGCCGAGGGCACATAGCCCATATAGCCGCTCGGGCAGCCCGCCACGCCAGTCGCGCAATGCACCGATCCATGCGGGGTCTGCTCGAGCGCTGTGTTGAATGGCGAGTAGGTCGTGCTCGGCAACGCGCCCGCGGTCGAGGTCACCGCCGGAGTCAGCGCTGCCGTGCCTGCATTCAGCTGCGCCTGGCGGTTGGCGATATAAAGCGGGTTGGGCTTCGTCACCCCGCCATCCACATAGGTGGGGCTGCGATAGGCAGGCGGGATATGCCCGTCAGTCTCGTAATCCCAGAAGGGCAGGCGCAGGTTCGGATCGCCCGAGGCCTGTTGCAGCACCTGCTCGAAATAGAAGAGATACATGCGGTGCCAGGTCAGGAACTGGATCGTGCCGTGCTGGCAGGTGCACCAGGTCGCGATCTCGTCGGCCGTCGCCTTGGATTGCAGCGAGAGCCCGCTCATCCCGGGATAGCTCAGCCCCGAATCCTTCGAGCATCCGGCGCCGATATAGGCGTGCATGTTCGCCCAATAGCGCAGGCTGCGCTTGAAATTGGCACTGCCATGCGGGGCCGAATTCCACGCGATCATCTGCGCGATGCCGCGGCGCAGGCTGGCGAGCTCGGTCGCGTTGAGCGAGGTGATCGACTTGCGGATATTGTTCAGCGGGAGCGGCGGGGGCGGGGGCATCGCGGCAGCCGTCGTCCCAAGCGCATCGGCGGCCACGGCCTGTAATCGCACAGCCGCGAACGCCCACATCCATTGCTCGCGCTGCGCATCGCTCGATCGGAGCAACGGGCTTGCCGGGAGCTGGGCAGCCACCGGGCCGGTGCCGCCCGTTCCGGCATGGGCAGCGGTGGGCACCGCCAGCGCGGCGGCCCCGAAAAGAAGGACGGAGCGCATGCTTGCCTGGATTTTCATGACGGATACCCCTCGATCGGATGCACATGTCGCACACATGCAAATAGCGGATCAGTCGACCTCAGCGCCGACCTGCCGAATCGCGGCGATTCCACTTCGCCGTTGTGGGGGGCATGGTACAATTTAGCGGCGAGCCGGTCTTGGAGAGATGACGCCGGTCTGGTGGGAAACTCAGCAGACTTTCGCTGAATTGCGACATGCGGTGAAGAGGTGCTTGAGGATATTGCATCGCACTTGCCGCAATCGCGGCGCGGCGCCTCGGGCCTCATTTCAGGCTATAAGCTACCAGCGCGGGGTTTCCGTTCAGCACGGTCGTGACCAGCAGCAAATTGTCGCGCGATATCACGATGTTGCCGGGTGTCGCCGCCGACCAGACCACCGGGTGCGCCGGATCGGTTGCCGAGATCGCATAGAGCTTGGACTGGGTGCTCGCGAAAATCAGCGTATCCGTCACGATGACATTATTTATGATGATGGTCTGGTCATCCGCCGGCGGCGACCAGGTCCACAGTATCGCGCCATCGGCCTCGTTCACCGCGTCCAGGTGCGGCGTGCCGTTCTGGGTGCCCGCGGCATAGACGACACCATTCGCGAAGGCAGGCGGAGCCTTATAGGTGCCCGAGCCGAGCTGTACCGCATCCCCTGCTGGCGTAAACTTCACCAGCGGGCGCTGACCAGTGATACCGTTGATCAGAATTACGTTTCCACCGGTGCCGAGCATCGGCGCGCCAGGATAGTAATGGCTGCCAAAGTCGTAATTGGGGTTAGCGATAGAGGCGGTGGGCTGTCCCGTCGCCCGATCGAAAATGTCGAGATAACCGCCGCTGAAGTAATAGACATGCCCGCTATCGACCGCCGGGGTTTCTCCACCCCAGATCCATGCGCCCTGACCATAGGAGCTCCAGCGGCGCGTTCCGGCCGCAAGGTCATAGGCAATGACCTCGTTCCCATCATGCCCGGCCGCGACGTAAAGACTGTCGCCGAAGGGCGTCGGTGCCGAGAGCGGCGAAAATTGCGAATCGAACGTCATTGTCGGGGTGCTCGCCGCGCCCGTATCCGCGTTGAGCGTCGTGATCGGATTGTCGTTGGACGACCTGGTGATCGAGGGGACGTAGATCTTGTCGCCTGAGACGGCCGCTCCTCCGGTATAAGGGAGATAGTCGACTGGATAAACCCAATTGGGCGCGCCCAGCATCGACAGCGAGACGATAGTCGTGCCGGTGCTGTCCGCCCGTGCCAGGAAGATCGCGCTGCCCCTCGTCGCGACCGGATAGAGTTCCCAGGTGCCCGCAGGCTGCCACACCCAGCGCTTCTTGATGACGCCGGTATAGCTGGCATGAACATAACCACTATGCCCGGCATCGCGCTGATAGGTCACCCAATCCTTCAGCTCGACGCTGATCGTGTAGGTGAAGACCTGCTCGGTGCCCGCAACCGGTTGGGTGCAGGGGTTGTCGCGGCACATGCGGAAGGTGATCGTGCCCGTCGTGACGCCACCGGGCAAGGTGGCGACCGACTTGAAAGCGGCGCGCCAGGTGTTCGGCGCCGACATGGCTATCGGGCCGGTCTGGGTCAGCTTGGCCGGATCGAACTGGACGTTGGGGAATAGCGGTTCGCCATAAGCCGGCGTCACCGCGACGAACTTGATCGTCGTATCCGTTGCGCCCTCGGTCACGCTCGCCGTTTGCGATGCCGGGTACAGGATGGTGGGAGCTGGATCGGCCATGGCCGGACCCGCACCCAGCGCACCCAGCGCTGCGATCACAGCAACCAACACGCGCATTATCTTTTCCCCGGATTGAATGGCGCTCTCGCGACCTTGGGGCAGGATAAAGGCCAATGCCTTAAGAATCCCCTCAAGCCCTTGAAATGCACAATTTAACGCCTTGCGTCCAATGCCGGCATCGTCACCCGGTGGCGGTCCCGGCACCGACAGTGTGCGAGGTCAGGCCGCGCCGGCGATGAAAGGCAGGGCGGCGAATTTGGTCACCACGCCCGTCACCTTGTCGACCACGCCGGCCACATCGGCGATCGTGTGGGCGATTGCCTGGATCCGGTCGGCCTCCTTCTTCGCCGCCTTGGACAGGTCGTTGATCTCGCTGACCAGCGGCCCTGCAGCGATGGCGTCGTCGATCTGGTTGATCCCCAGCACGGCATGCCGCCGCAACGCGTCGAGGATCTTGTTGTCGGTCGCGGTGGCACGCTGGAAATCGGAATTGGGATCGTCCGAAAAGGGCGCCGATTGCAGGATCTGCATCGACATCGTCAGGTCCTGGACCAGCGTGTTGCGCGTCTGCGCCCAGGCGCCAAGTGTCTGGATCTTGACCGGCATCACTCGCCCTCCTTCTTCTTGAGCGCGTCGACCGCGCTGTTCGTCACGCTGGCCAGCTCGATCACGGCGCTGATCGCCGCTTCGAAATCGATCGTGTTGCCGGTTCGCGCCGCTTCGGCGAGCTTCGCATGGGCCTTGCCGATCGCGAGGTAGCGCTGCTGCTCGGTGCCGCGTGCATTGAAATCGGCAACCCTGGCGAACAGCGCGTCCTGCGCCGCGCGCAGGTCATCGGGCGGGGCCGATGCCGCCGCAAGCCGCGACGCCGCGGTCTGTGCGGCATTGGCCGCCTGCAACAGCGCGACTGAATCATAGAGGTTCAGCCGGTCGTCGACATCCGCCAGAATGCCGGTGGCTTCCCGCACCAGCGGGTCGCCGGCGATGATGATCTTCTTCAGCACCCGCCCCCGTTCCGCCGCCAGGAACAGCCCGCCCGCCTTGGCGACGACCGCAGCGATGGCGCCGATCTTCGCACCCGAATTGCCGGGCGGCGCCCCGGTCGCCTTGCGGATCGCGCCGTCGAGATTGCCGAGCGAGGTGGCAAGTCCGGTCACTGAATCCGAAAAGGCCGCCTGATCTTTCGTGGTGTCCGCCGCGAGCAGGATCAGATTGTCGGAATAGTCCGACAGCGCCTGATCGAGCGCCTTGATGTTCGAATAGGTCGGTATCTTCTCGATTGGCTTGCCGGTGGCATCGACCAGGGTGCACGGCGCGCGCGGTGCCGTTGCGGCCGGATCGGGTGGCAGCAAAAGCTGCGTGCATTCCGACGAGAGGCGCAGGTCGACATGATTGTCCGCCAGCGACTGATGAATCCGCTCGCTCTCGGCAGCGGCCAGCGCGCTCAGCCGTTGATTCTGGATCGCGACTGATTCCTTGGTCAGCGTGCCGAACTGGCCGATCGAGTCGCGATAACTGGTGTTGATGCAGCCGCTCAGCAGCGCCATCGTCGAGGCGACGATCAGCGCCCTCCAAAGCCGGCCGATCCGGCTTGCCAGCGCATCAATCATGGATTCCCACCCCTTTGCTCTCGTCGACAGGCTCTCGTCGACAGATTGATTACAGGCTGGTCCAAAAACGCCGCCCGCGAAAGTAGCCCTGTCAGGTTATCGCCGGATCGGTGCCATCCCTTGCTGCGGGCCGTGCATGCTCGTCTTCACGCCGCCGCCAACAACCGTCCCGTCTTGCCACGGCGCTTGCGTACCCCCACATCCGCACGTCACGCGTTGACCTCTTGCGCGACCTCCCTTATCGCTAGAACAAATCTGGAACAGAGCGGTTTATGCTGACCCATATCTCCGTGCGCGGTGCGCGCGAACATAACCTCAAGGATGTCTCGATCGACATCCCGCGCGACACGCTCACGGTCATCACCGGGCTGTCGGGCTCGGGCAAATCGAGCCTGGCGTTCGACACCATCTATGCCGAGGGGCAGCGCCGCTATGTCGAGAGCCTCTCGGCCTATGCGCGCCAGTTCCTCGAGCTGATGCAGAAGCCCGATGTCGATCATATCGAAGGCCTCAGCCCCGCCATTTCGATCGAGCAGAAAACGACCAGCCGCAACCCGCGCTCCACGGTCGCCACCGTCACCGAGATCTATGATTATATGCGCCTGTTATGGGCGCGCGTCGGCATTCCCTATTCGCCCGAGACCGGCCTGCCGATCGCGGCGCAGACCGTCAGCCAGATGGTCGACCGGGTGATGGCATTGCCCGAGGGCACGCGGCTCTATTTGCTCGCGCCGGTCGTGCGCGGCCGCAAGGGCGAATATCGCAAGGAGATGCAGGAGTGGCAGAAAGCCGGCTTCACGCGCGTGCGCATTGACGGCGAGCTGTACGAGATCGACGAGGCCCCCGCGCTCGACAAGAAGTTCAAGCATGACATTGAGGTGGTGGTCGACCGGCTGGTGGTCGGGCCCGACATGGCGACGCGGCTGGCTGACAGTTTCGAGACCGCGCTGAAGCTGGCTGAAGGGCTGGCTTATGTGGACTTAGTCGATACGACAGTGGCGGAGCTCTCTTCTTCCCCCCTCCCGCTTGCGGGAGGGGCTGGGGGAGGGCCTGTACTGTCTGCGAGCGAGGCGCTTGGGGACATGCCCTCCCCCGACCCCTCCCGCGAGCGGGAGGGGAGTAAGGTCCGCGAAGCCCCCCAAACCTTCGTCGCCGAAGGAAAAATGAAGAACACCGGCATCCCCGCCAACCGCATCGTCTTCTCCGAAAAGTTTGCCTGCCCGGTCTCTGGCTTCACCATCGCCGAGATCGAACCGCGCCTCTTCTCCTTCAACGCCCCGCAAGGCGCCTGTCCGGCGTGCGACGGCCTCGGCGAAAAGCTCCTGTTCGATGAGGAACTCGTCGTCCCCAACCACGCGCTCAGCATCAAGAAGGGCGCGGTCGTCCCCTGGGCGAAATCCAACCCGCCTTCGCCTTATTATATGCAGGTGCTGGGCAGCCTCGCGCGCGAATTCGGCTTCAGCCTCGATACGCCCTGGGAAGATCTCCCCGGCGAGGTGAAGCTGATCATCCTCCACGGCACCGCCGGCAAGCCGGTCACGCTCACCTTCGTCGATGGCCGCAAATCCTATGACGTGAAGAAGCCCTTCGAGGGCGTGATCGGCAACCTCAACCGCCGCATGCTCTCGACCGAGAGCGCCTGGATGCGCGAGGAGCTCTCCAAATATCAGAGCAGCGCCCCCTGCGAGGTCTGCCACGGGGCCCGGCTCAAGCCCGAGGCGCTTGCGGTCAAGATCGGCATGCGCGACATCTCCTCGGTCACCTGCCTCTCGGTGGTCGATGCGCTCGCCTGGTTCACCGATGTGCCCGCGGTTCTCACCGGCCAGCAGCGCGAGATCGCCGAGCGCATCCTCAAGGAAATCCTCGAGCGGCTCGGCTTCCTCAACAATGTCGGCCTCGATTATCTGAACCTCGATCGCACCAGCGGCACGCTGAGCGGCGGCGAAAGCCAGCGCATTCGCCTCGCGTCACAGATCGGCTCGGGTCTCTCGGGCGTGCTCTACGTCCTCGACGAGCCAAGCATCGGCCTCCACCAGCGCGACAACGACATGCTGCTGAAGACGCTGCGCAGGCTTCGCGATCTCGGCAACACGGTGCTGGTGGTCGAGCATGACGAGGATGCGATCCGCACCGCCGATTACATCATCGATATGGGCCCCGGCGCTGGCGTCCATGGCGGTGCGGTCGTGGCACAAGGCACGCTCGATGAGGTGCTCGCCTCCAAGGGCAGCATCACCGCCGATTATCTCAACGGCACCCGCGAAGTTCCCCTCCCGGACAAGCGCCGCAAGGGCAATGGCAAGAAGCTGACCGTCCACAACGCCACCGCCAACAACCTCCGCGGCGTCACCGCGAGCATCCCGCTCGGCACCTTCACCTGCGTCACCGGCGTGTCGGGCTCGGGCAAGTCGAGCTTCACCATCGACACGCTCTATGCCGCCGCCGCGCGCTCGCTCAACGGCGCCCGCGTGCTCGCCGGCAAGCATGAGAAGGTCACCGGGCTCCAATATCTCGACAAGGTGATCGACATTGATCAGTCGCCGATCGGCCGCACCCCGCGCTCCAACCCGGCGACCTATACCGGCGCCTTCACCCAGATCCGCGACTGGTTCGCCGGCCTGCCCGAAAGCCAGGCGCGCGGCTACAAGCCGGGCCGCTTCAGCTTCAACGTCAAGGGCGGCCGCTGCGAGGCGTGCCAGGGCGACGGCCTCCTGAAGATCGAGATGCACTTCCTGCCCGATGTCTATGTCACCTGCGACGTCTGCCACGGCGCGCGCTACAATCGCGAGACATTGGAGGTGAAGTTCAAGGGCAAGTCGATCGCCGACGTGCTCGACATGAACGTCGAGGACGCAGTCGAGTTCTTCAAGGCGGTCCCGCCGATCCGTGACAAGATGGCGATGCTCGCCGAGGTCGGGCTCGGTTACGTCAAGGTCGGCCAGCAGGCGACGACGCTGTCGGGCGGCGAGGCGCAGCGCGTGAAGCTCGCCAAGGAACTCTCCCGCCGCGCCACCGGCCAGACCCTCTACATCCTCGACGAGCCCACCACCGGCCTGCATTTCGAGGATGTGCGGAAACTGCTCGAAGTGCTCCACGCACTGGTCGATCAGGGCAATACGGTCGTGGTGATCGAGCACAATCTCGACGTGATCAAGACCGCCGACTGGGTGCTCGACCTCGGCCCTGAAGGCGGCGTGAAGGGCGGCGAGATCGTGGCGGAAGGCACGCCGGAACAAGTGGCCAAGGCGAAGGGGAGCTTCACCGGCCATTATCTCAAGCCGCTGCTCGAACGCGGGCGGGAGAGTGTGGCGGCGGAATAAGCCTCCCCTGCGGCAGCGGCGCTCTCGGGATCGCTCAGGTCAGTCGCAGCGGCTGGCGCCTTGAGGTTCGCGCTCGAGAGTGAATCGGCTTTCTATGGGCATAAGGCATCTCCGGGCTTCGGATTATGCATTGCGCGGAAGCGTGTGGATTTGAATCGATCCGGCACGATACCACGCGTTCGGTTGTAGATGTCATGGCCACCGCCATTCCGCACGACGCACCAATGGAACAAAATACTCTATCCAATCAGCAGGTTCCTGTGGCCCCCTCAGAAAGTAGCGCGGATCACCGCAAGCAGGAGAATTAGGGCTCTGTTCATCAATCGTTTCCGAAATTTTAGGCAGCTAAGACTATAGTCAAAATCGAAAGCCGAACCTGCACTCGAAATACTCCTGAAGATCGGATCAATACTCAGAGTGACTGACCAGCCCGGTCTCGACGCGCAAGTGGCTTCGGCCCGCAAGAATGTCCTTTTGTCCGCGACCATCGCGGCGGGGGCGCTCAAGGTCCCGGTGCGGATCCGTAGCCTGTCGGACAGCTGCGCCATGCTGGACGGGACTGTGCTGCCCGATCCCGGCACCGTGCTGACATTGCGCCGGCTCCAGCTCGAGATCGGTGCGACGGTCATCTGGTGCGACGCCGGGCGCTGCGATGTCGCGTTCGAGGGCAAGGTGTCGGTGGAGGATTGGGTCGCCGGCAACTGCCTGCCGCAGCGCTTCGTGACGCCGGGCCAGGCCCGGGTCGATGCGATCCAGTTCGCGCTCCGTCGTGGCGAAGCCCCACCCGAAGAAGCGCCGCCGCCTGCCATGCCGGTCGCGGTTGCTGATCTGGACCATCGCATCGCCGGAGAGATCGAGGTCGTGCGGCGGCTCCTGGAAACCGTCGGCGATGAGCTCAGCGACGATATGGAGCTGCTCCAGCGCTACGGCGAAGCGCTGCAGCGCTTCGACTTTGGCTGCCAGACGCTGAGCCATCTCGCCGCCGTCCTCAGCGCGCCCGATCGCGCGGCGGCGGTCGCTGGCGTGACGATGGAGGAGTTGCGCAACCGCCTTCTCCTGAAACCGGCTTCGTGAAGTCTCGCGCGGTGCAGACCCGCGTCAGCATGAACGCCGCATAGGCCCTCTAAGGGGGGTGGCCCGCAACCTTTCCATCGCGGCCGAATATTGGTACCATACGCGATGGCCAGGATGACCCCGATCGAGTCAGAATTTCCGACGACCGAAGATGCGGCGGCCCATGACCAATGGTTTCGCGCGAAGGTCGCGACAGCGCTCGCATCGAAGGAGCCGGCTATCCCGCATGACGAGGTCATGGCCGAAATAGAGGGAATTCTGGAAGCAAGGCGCGGTGCCGCCCCTCGTCTGGCGCGCTGAAGCTCGCGACGATCTCGTCGCGATCATAACCTATATCGCGGATCGCAACCTTCTCGCCGCTGAGCGCTTGCGTGCCGCGATCGAGCACAGCGCCGAGCAATTGCCCGCGCACCCCTATATCCACCGCTCCGGGCGTATGGCGGGCACCCGCGAAGCGGTGGTGCATCCCAATTACATCATTATTTATCGTGTGGCCGACGCGATCGAAATTCTCGCCGTTCTTCATGCCCGGCAGCAATATCCCTGAGGAACCGGCTATTCCACGTCGCACCTGATCCCCGGTCGTGCGCTCGCCCCTCCACGTCAACTACTTGAACCCGCTCGAACTTCGGGTAACGTTCGTCCCCAAGGGGGGCCTGTCACATGAAATTCCTGCGCGTCGCTGCGTGTCTCATTCTCGCGCTGCCGGCCGTGTCGACGGCACCGGCGCAGGCGCGTCCGGCTGCGGCGCCCGCGCTTTCGCGCGCCGCTCAACTCGATCTCTTGGCCGATTTCTTCGTGCCCCGAACCGCGATTTTCGCGATGAGCCGGGAGATGTGCGACACGGCGTTCCGCACCCCGCTGGTCGGCGATCCGGAAATGGCGAACATCCAGAAAATGCTTCCGGGCCTTATCGACCGGATGGTCAAGGCAGCCGCATCGCATTGCGACGTGGAGATGGCCAGGGTGCTCGATCGTCGTCAGGATCAGGTCCGCTCCTATTGGGCCGCCCAGGTTTCGCCGGCCGATCTCGCCCGCCTTGCGCGCACCCTGGCCGTCTCCGTCGGGGAGGCTCGGAGCCTCAGGATCGAGGTCCGTCCAGGCGATACCATGAAAGATATTGTCGATCGCATTCCACCGCTGCCCGCCGCGTCGGACCAGCGTTTGCGCGCGGGGCAGATTGCCCTGGCGCGGACGCCCGGCGGTGTCGCGCTCGTGAACAAGGTTTCCGCATATCAGCGCTCGATGACGCCGCTGATCGAGCAGGATCAGCAGACGATCCGCGACATCGGCGACAACGCCATCAAGCTGGCCCATCGTGAAGCCAATCTCTACGCGCAGGAAAGGGGCTTGCTGGAGCTTTATGCGGACGCGCCCATTCCGCCATTGGCGCCGCCGCCGCCCGGGTCCGCCGCCGCGCTTCCCGCCAAGCTGCCGGGCTCCTTCGTGTATGTCTATTCGTTCCTTGATGTGCGCGAGGACGAATATACCCCGAAGGTGCTCGGCCAGTTCGATGCCGATCTTACCGCACGGCTGGGCGCGCTGCACATTTCCAGCAAGATCCTCCATTTCAACGATAGCAGCCGCGGCAAGGAGGAAAGCTACGCGCAGAAGACGGGCTATGGGGATACCAGCAGGTCAGTCCCGGTGGGGGAAACCGTCGCGCGCAATTTCGATGACGAGCATGCGTCCGGCGCGCGCTTCCGGTTGATCATCTTCCCGTCCAACTTCACCACGTCGGGCGTCTGGCGCTTTTATGACATCCGGTTCCAGCTGATGGATAGGGTTCTTAACAAGCAGCTATGGGAATATGTCTATAGCGGAAAGCATATGGTGATGCTCAAGGACAGCGAGAACGCACAAGCGAGATCGAAGAAGATACTGGATCACGCGTTCGAGGAGCTCAAGGCGAAGGGGTTTCTGTGACTATAGCCCCCAATTCGGGGCACCTGCGAGCGCTCGGAGATAAGGGGTAATCGCACGTGGCACCGTAACTCCCGCCACCGTAACTCCCGCACGTGTAATACACCGATTTGGCACAAGTCGCGCGTGCTGCCCGACATTGCCCGCCACCCCGACATCTGCCACCCTGAGCACGCCCATCGACCACCTGCGGAACCCCATCGTGACGGCACAGGCACTCACCCCCGCCGCTCTCGCCCAGGCGAATGACGTCTTCCTCCACGTCCGCGTCATCATCGGCGTGATCCTCGGCCTGAGCATCGGCCGCCTGCTCCAGGGCCTGGCCTGGTTCATCGAGCATCCCGGCAAGCAGAAGCTGAGCGCGATCCATCTCGGCTGGGTGTTCTGGGCGTTGCTTTCGGTCATCGGCTATTGGTGGTGGGAGCTGCGCCTCAACCACATCCTCGACTGGACCTTCGGCCGCTACCTCTTCATCTTCGCCTATGCGTCCTGCTATTTCCTGCTCTGCGCGATGCTGTTCCCCGGCGAGCTCGACGATCATGACGGCTATGCCGGCTATTTCCTGTCACGCCGCAAATGGTTCTTCGCGCTGGTCGCGCTCACCTTCGCGCTGGATATCGGCGATACCCTGCTCAAGGGCAGCGCCTATCTGGCGGCGCTCGGCCCGCCCTATCTGGTCCGAGCGGCTATATGGATCATCGCCTGCGCGCTCGGCGCCGCGATCCCCGCGCGCCGCTTCCAGCTCGGCCTGGCCCTTGTCGCCATCCTCGCCCAGCTCGGCTTCTTCTTCGCTTATTATGACCGGCTGGGGTGAAGGGGCGGTGACGCGGGCGGCAGATTGACACCAGCACCAACCTCGGTTTCAATCCCCGCATGCCACTCGACCTGGATCGGATCGATGAAGCCACGCTCGCGCTGCTCTATCTGAGCCTGCACGACGAGCGCCGCGCGTGGAAGTCGTTCGATTGGAATGCGACCGATCGGCTCTACGCCAAGGGCTTGCTGGATAATCCGCGCAACAAGAACAAGTCGGTGGTCCTCACCGATGAAGGGTTGGAGGCCGCCAGGGCCGCCTGTGTCAGGCTGTTCGGCGAAGACGACTGAGTGCGGCGCGGCCCTCCCGCCTATTTCTCCCACCGCCGCATCATTTCCGCCCGCGCCTTCTTCTCCTCCTCCGAACCCGGGATGCGTTCCTTGCGCTGGGGGATCGGGCGGGTCGGGTCGAGCTGGATGAACTTCGCGCCGGTCGGCGCCAGGATGGCGGCGATGCGGTCGCGATCCTGGTCGGTCGTGACGATGTAAAGGCGTGCGCCCTTCAATGCCCCTGGCTTCACGGCGCGCGCTGCATCGCCGAGCACGCGCACAAGATTGTCTGGCGGGCCGACCGAAGCGATCGAGATCGCGTCGCCCTTCCTGCCTTCCTTGAAGGCGTCGAGCACCCATGTCTCGGAAGCGCGATAATCCTCCGCTGCGGGGTTGCGCAGCACGGTGGTCGAGGTGCTGTCGTTCATCCAGCCGGCGGTGGTCCGCATAAAGGCCTCGCGCAAATAGTCGTGCCATTCGCGCTCCTCCTGGGTCTTGGGCCCGTACAGGGGGTCGATCAGCGCCTTGATACGTGCCGCCTCATACGCCCGTTGCGCCGTCGCCACGCGCTGCGCTTGCGCCAGCGCTGCTTCCCATGCCGGGCCGGCCGGCGGAATGACCCGGCCGGTCGCGAGGTCGATCTCGATCCGCACGAAGTCCCTGACCTCCGGGTTGTCGCCCTCCGGCGGAATTGCGGCCGACAGGGTCAGCCGGTCGCCCGCCACGGACAGGGACGAATCGCCTCGCCAGTGGATCGAGCTGACTGAGTGCGGCAATACCGCAACATAATCTTCCGGCAGGAATGCGGTCAGCGGCATCGCCCGGACGAGCGTGGCATCGGCGCCATAGATCACCACGGCATCGTCGCCCCAGCCCAGGCTGTGCCAATTGTCGAAGGTGATCACATGCGCGCCGTCATTCGCGACCAGCGCGCTCACGGGCGCCACATCGTTGACCAGCGGCTTGCGCCACAGGGTCGTCCAGCTGCCGTCCGGCCCCCGGCGCTCCAGCCGTCCTTCCGCTTTGACGGGCCCGCCGCGCTGCTGGCCGGCCAGATTCTTGTCCTTCATCTTGTCCTTGAAAAAGGCCAGCGGCGATTCGATCTGCCGCGGCTCGACCGTGAAGCGGACATTCTGATCGGCCGAGAAATAGGTCTGGCGCGTGGCCGGCGCCCAGCTGTCGGCGCGGGCAAGCGACGGTAGGCAAAGCAGGGCGAAAATCCAGCCCAGCCACAAGGTCCGCATCATCCCGCATCTCCCGCTCATCGACGCGGCCAAGGCTGGCGCTGATGAACCGGCCTGTCAATGAGTTATGTTATCTTATTACGAGAGGCAATTGATTCAACTCGCGGCCGGCTTCGAGCATGGTGGAGCAACAGGTGGCACAATAGCCGCACCGCTCTTTGACATGACCGACACGCACCCGACAGCGGCCCTGTTATCGCCAGAACAGGGAACCGGTTTTCCCTGTTCTGGCGATAACAGGGAAAAGATTTTCCCTGTTATTTCCAGCAGCTTCCCTGTTAATTCCAACAGCATTGCCGGCGTGAGCAACAGCGAAAATCACTCAACCATATGAACAATAAACGATATTTCGCCAAATCGGCGCCAGGGTGCGCCCGCCGAAAAAGTTTTTTCCGGCCGATAACAGGGAGAACAGGGAAAGGCCGGGCCCCGAGCGCACGCACCACGGTGATGGTGTGGACGGCCCGTTTACAAAACTCCACCCGCTTTTCAGATAATCCCGGCCATAGTCTTCGGAAAGGCGATCTGGCGCAATCGTGCGCCATAGCCGCGCGCCAGCCCCTCATGTGCCATCCGCGCCTCGATCGTCTTGGCGCACCCGGCCTTCATGAGCGAGATCTGCTCGCGCTTCAGAAGATAGTTGATGTCCATTGTGAACCTCCCACAGGGAGCGAGAGCGCAATCTCTCTCAGTCACACGTTGCTCGGATAATCCGGTGATGAGCGGTTCTAGCACATTTTCGAGCCCCCGCGCAGCCATTGCGGGGTGGCCGGCCCGTTATTCCGCCAGCCCGTCGCGAACGCCCAACCGGCACGCCTTGATTCAACCGCCAGCCGGAACAGGGCAGGGTGCCGCTGCACATGATGAAGCCACCGCACCGCTCTTTCACACGCCCGACACGCGCCCGATCGCGGCCCTGTTCTGCTCCGAACAGGGAGCCGCTTCTCCCTGTTCCAGCGATAACAGGGAGAGCAATCCTCCCTGTTATTTCCAACATCCTCCCTGTTAATTCCAACAGCATTGTCGTCATCGGCAGCATTGAAATCCGCATAATCGACGCAATAATAAAGGTAATTTCCCAAGATCGGGCGTCGAAGCGGGCCCGCCGCGAAAATTTTTCGCCGAATAACAGGGAGGAACAGGGAAGCAACGGCGCCTATGATGACGAAATCCGCCCGTCCCGAGCCCGCGCTCGACGGAGCGTCCAGCGTCGGTTGCGGCCACTGAATCGCCGCCGGGGAGATGGCGGCGCGGGCTCATCCCCGCGCCGTCGTCAACCCGATCCTCATTCAGGGATAGCTCGCCTCCCAGTCGCCCGGATAGGGCGCCTCCCAGCGCGCGGGCGCTATCCAGGCGGTGCCGCGCGGCGCGAAATGCGCCTCGACCGTGCCGACCCGGGCAAGCGCGTCGCGCGTTGCCGCCTCGCGGCAGCTCGGCTGCAACATCGAACTGCTGTCATCCTCGCCGAGTCGGTCGCAGAGATAACGCGCGGTCAGCTGGATGCGGTGCTTCAGCACCTGCCGGTCCTCGCGGTAGCTGAGATCGAGATCGGCATAGCTGACATGCTGAGACGCCGATTCCACATCGCTGGGCAGCCGGCCATAATGGCCGGTGATGACGATATCTTCCTGATATTCCTGGTCGTCCTGCGCCATGGCCGGCGTTGCCACGGCCATCATGGCCACAGCCGTCAGCAGCCCGCAACAGGCGGGTGCGATCAATGGCATTTTCATGGTGCTTCTCCTGGTTCAAGGCGCGGCCAAAGCCTGCGCGGTCGAACCCCCGCAGCGTCAAAACCTTCGGGCCCCACACCATGTTCCCTGCGGCAGAGGCAGCTGGTGCCGACCAGCCGTCGCTCGCCAGATGGGAAGATCGTTTCGCCTGCGGTGAAAAAATCGGCTGATCGCGGCCCCCGATCGGGCTTCGTGCGTTACCCTCGCTTCAAAGGGATGGAGTTATTTGAATGATCGAGATCAGCTATGAAATTCACACGCTCAACGGCCTGATCGCCCATGTCATCGACAGCATCGACAGCTATGCCGCAGCGGCCGGGGAGCCGCGGGCCGGCCGCCTCAGCGAGATGTTCCGTGCCCGCGCCGATGAACGCCGCGGCGTGGTGCGCAATTTCCAGTCCGAAGTCGCGCGCCTCGGCGGTGAGCCCGAGGAACACGGCACCCTCCTCGCGCGCGCGCATCGCAGCGATCTCAAACTGAAGGCGGCGGTGGCCGGCAATGACGTCCGCGCGATCATCAGCGAGGTCGAGCGCGGCGAGGATCATCTCAAGGCGAGGTTCGAAAGCGCGCTTGCTGACGAAAGCCTCCCGCTTTCAGTCAAGCTGGTGATCCGGACCGGCTCGGGCGTGGTAAGCGAAGGCCATGACCAGATGCGCGCGTTCAGGCACGTGCTCGCTGTCGCAGCCTGACAGGCGGCGGGCCGGATCAGCCCCCGCACTTCCGCGCCCGCTGCAAGCCGCGCAGAAAGCCGCGCCGCGCAAAGCCGGCGGTGACCGCCGCGTCATAGCGCCGCTCGGCGGGCGCCGCGCCGCTCACCTCGCGGACGATGCCGCGGAACGGGATCAGCGTGTTCACCACCGCCTGGCCGCCGGCCTTGACGAGGCTCTGCTTCTTCGGCGCTCCCGTGCTGTCATAGTCAGGGCCGATCAGCGCACTGAGGTCGCTGATCGAGGCCGCGATCTGCCGGCATGTCGCCGTGCCTGCCAGGCCATAGGGGTCCTTGCTCACCTCGACCAGCAGCGGTGGGGTCTTGGTCTTCGCGATGCCGACATCGCGCGCCGGCTGGGAGACGACCTGCCCAGCCTGTTTGACGTTCGAGTCGCTCTGGCTGGTCTGCGCGGACGCTGGCAGCGCCACCAGAACCGCCAGCGCCGCGATGAGGGACCGGCCCATGCCCGATCTTGCAGCCGCTATCGTCATTCGCTTTCCCTCATGTCCTGCAAACCAGAACGCTCCCGTAACGCTCGGCGTCAGCCTTTCTTTCCCGTGAGCCCGAAGAAAGCCGCCGCCTTCCGCGCGATCGTCACGCCCTCGCTCTTCGCGATCGCCGCCGAGAGATGGTCGAGCATATGGTCGGCGCCCGGCACGATCTGCAGGTCATAGGTCGCGCCCGAACCCGTCATCACCTGCCGCGCCCGCGCTTCGGAGCTCCACGCCACCTGCGCCAGCCCCTTGGTGCCGCGCCCTCCGGCGATGGGCACATTCTGGTCGTCAGCGCCGTGGATCGCGAGGATGCGCTTGGCCCTGGCGCCGGGGCAATGCGCCGCCTCCAGATTGAGCGGCCCGGAAATCGCCACGCCGGCCGCGTAGAGGCTGGTCTCGCAGAGGATCCGCTGGGTCATCATCGCGCCGTTCGAATGGCCGATGCCGAAGACGCGTTTGCGGTCGACGCCGTATTTGCCGGCCAGATAGCTGACCGCGCCGCTGATATAGGCGACATCGTCAGTCCCGTTCCGCACCGGCTGCCCGCAACACCCGCCGCCGGCATTCCATCCCAGCGCTCGCGCGCCGAGAAACCTCGTCACCGGCGTGCCGTTCAGATACACCACGATAAACCCGTCCAGGTCGGCCTCGGCATCAAGGTTGAGCCCGCTTTCCGACTGGTGGTTGGCGATCCGGTCGGCATTGCCCATCCCGCCATGCAGGACGACGACCAGCGCGCGCGATCCGCTCGCGGGCAATCGCGCCGGCACATGGACGATCATCTCGCGCCCGCCATAATGATCTATGGCATCAGCGGCGCGGGCCGATATCGGCGCGATCAGAGCTCCCACAAGCGCCAGCAAAGACCAGTTCCGAAAAAGGATCATCGCGCGTCCCTCCCGATTTGCCCGGCCAGTCTATCAAGCGCCGATCGGCAAGGGCAGGGGTGTCGTTCCAACCTTGGGCACACATTTCCGTGGGACACCGCTTCTCCCTCTCCCCTTGTGGGAGAGGGAAGGGGCCCAAGCGAAGCTTGGGAAGGGTGAGGGGGACTCACTGGGTTAGCGCTGCCGAGCCTCACTCCCCCTCATCCTTCCGTCGCTTCGCTCCTCCCTCCTTCTCCCACAAGGGGAGAAGGATTTCTGCGCCGCAACGCTATGTATGACTGGTAGCCTTTGGTGGCGTCGTCACCGCCACAGCCCGGCTGCCCGCAGCGCATCCTCGATGATCTTCTGAGGTCCGCCAGCCCGCTCGCGCCTTGCGTCCTTGTCCGCGACAGGCTCATGCCGGCGAGGCGGCGCCGGGCGCGCGGGCCTGCGCTGCGCGATGCCCCAGGACCCGGCGATCTGCGCGGTGCTCGATATGCCCACATCAAGCATATGCGGGGCCGCATGGCCCAGTCCATCGGGTCCATGCGGGTCGATCGGCGTCCCGTGCCCCATCCCGGCGATTGCATGCTGCTCGATCGCCACCCGGCCATCAGCATCATGCCAGATCGAGTGTGTGTCGCTGCCCAGCGTCTCGACCCTATCGGCCGCCTCGCTGGTGCCGTGCAGATCGCGCCACTGCGCGACGATCCGGTCCATATTGGCGACAGTAACGGTGTGGTCGGCGGTGCCGTGCCAGATCGAGATCGTCGGCCAATCGCCCCGATGCCCGCCCGATGCCTTGCGCACGAGCCCGGCCAGTTCGCGATCGTCCGGGCCGCCATGCCCACGCATGCGATCGAACGCCTCGGGCACATTATGGGCCGATCCGAACGGCAAGCCGGCGATGATCGCGCCGCCGGCGAACAGCTCGGGATAGGTCGCCAGCATCACCGAGGTCATCGCGCCGCCCGCCGACAGGCCGGTGACAAAGACGCGCGCGGGGTCGAGATCATGCGCCAGGATCATCGCCTCGATCATCTGGCGGATCGATTGCGCCTCACCGCCCTCGCGCCGTGTGTCCTCGGACATATACCAGTTGAAGCAGAGATTCGGGTTGTTCGCCCTGGTCTGTTCGGGGAACAGCACCGCGAACCCCTCGCGGTCGGCGAGCGTCGACCAGCCGGCACCATGATCATAGCCGTCCGCCGTCTGCGTACAGCCATGCAGCACCACGACAAGCGGCGCGCCCGGCAACAGCCCGGCCGGCACATGATATTTCGCGACCAGCGCCCCCGGGTTGGTGCCGAACGCGGTGAGCGTCGCAAGCCGCGGCGGGACGATCGGTCCGGCGGCGCGATGGCTATGGCCGCCGGGCGCCAGGTCTCGGAACGCAGCGAGGCGCGCCATCGTGTCGGTAATGCTTCTCATGCGGCCAGTGCCTCCGTCGCCATGCCCGGGAAACGGCACCGACTCGGATAGAACGTTACCCTAAGTGTTTCGTTGCTGCACTGCACAAAAAGGATGAGGCGCGGCGTGCGCGTGGGATCCGGCACTTACGCCGCGATGGCGTCGACAAAGCTGGTGGTGACGGCGTCCATGCGCGCAAGCTGGCTGTCGACGCGGCCGAACCCTTCGCCCAGGCGCATCACGTCATCGGCCATGCCCCGCGTCCGGTCGGTGATCGACGCCACGAGCTCCGAGACGGTGCGCACCGTGAGTGCCGTCTCGTCGACCGCCTCGGCGATATGCGACACCTGCTTGCTCTGCCCGGCCACCTTCTCCGCCATCCGTTCCGCTGTCTCGCGCACTTCGGCCATGGTGTGCTGGACCGAGGCGACCGAGGCGACCGATTCAGCATTGGCGGCCTGGATCGCGATAATCTTCGCCGAGACCGCGTCCGTGGCGTGCGCGGTCTGCGCGGCGAGCGACTTCACTTCCTGCGCCACCACCGCAAAGCCACGGCCGGCATCGCCGGCACGCGCCGCTTCGATCGTCGCATTGAGCGCGAGCAGATTGGTGTGGCCGGCGATTTCCCGGATCAGCCCGATGATCGAGGTGATCTCATGCACCTCCTCGGACAGGGTATCCGAGGCATCGACCGTGTGGTTCATTCGGTCGGCGGCGAGCAAGGTGATCTGGGTCGCGTCCTTCAACTGGTCGTTCAGCTCGGACAATACGCCGTTCAGCCCGGCGGCGGTGCGGGCCGCGCTGTTCATCGCGTCGGCGGATTGTTCAGCGGCGGAGGCGACTTCGGCGATCTGCTCAAGCGTGTCGCGGGTGGACTTGATCGTCGTATCGGTAAGGTTCTGGAAGGCGCGTGCATCGTCGAGCGCGACGGCGAGGGTCGTCGAAACGTCGCGGTGGAACGCCTCGGTTTTCTCCATCCGCTTGGCGGCTGCTTCCCACCGGCGCAGCTCGCCGACCTGCCACGAGAAGATTTCGCACTCGAAGGCGCAGAGTTCACGCAGCGTCTCGCAGGTCCGCGCGGCTAGCTCGGGATCGTCGATGTCCTGACGGATGCGCGCGACCGTGCGGCTGACGATCCTGGTCTTGCTCCTGATGATCACGGGAATGGGCGTCGACCGTCTCGTCATGCCGATCGCTTCCTGGGCGATATATTGCACCCATAGTGTGTCCACCGGTCGCTCGAATTTATGATGCAGCGCCCGCATCGCGTCGGCGAGAACGGCGTCCCGTTCAACCTGCGTCGTGGCCCCGCCAGGCCCGCTATCATCAAGGGCCGCCGTCAGCCATTCGCGCTGGGTGTCAACGATAATCGGGCCGGCTGTTGCCCAGGCCTCAGCCACTGCCTTTCCAAGCACATTGTCGGGATTATAGATTTTCAGGCGCAGTGCGACATCGCGCTCGGATATCAGCCCGGTCTCGGCGCCGTCATTATGCCGGTTTGCCATCATCGATCATTATCCCCTCGCACTCCGCATATGCGTTCACGGACAATGATCTTTTAATCCCGACTTACGTAGTAAACCGTTTACGCGCTCACCGGACCGGATCGAGGTCTCCATTGGCGCAATCCGGCCCGCGCCGCACCGGGTTGCACCGCGCCACCACGCCGCCCGGCAGCCGCACCTGATAGTTCCCGGGAAAGCGCGGATCGGGCCAGAGATAGTCGGTCGAGACATATTGCGCGCCGCTCGCCAGCGCCGCCTCGCGCCGCCTGATGTCGTTGAAGCGCGCCTCTTTGGTATCGGCATCGGCGCGGGTGCGCACGAGATAGCCCGCTGCCACGTCGCGCGCGATCCGTGGGGCCTCAGCGACCGGGTCATTGAGCGTCAGATAGGCGGCGGCCGGTGAATCCTCGTCAGTGTTGATGAAGAATATCCGCCCCTCGAGCGACCGGCGCACCCCGCGATAGGCCGCCACCTTGGCGGGCGTTTCGTCGAGCGCGAACAGGAACCGCCCGCGCGCCTTCGCCAGTGTCGGCCAATGATCCGCGCGCACCGCGTCGCGCAATGTGGGATAGCTGCCCTGAACATTGTCCGGGGTGATCAGCTTCCGCACTGGCATCACGGACCGGATCTCGGCGTCGAGCGCATCCCAGGCGGCGGCGTCGAACGGCAGGGCGTCGATGCCGCCGCGCGCCGCATATTGCTCGTCCTTGGCGTTGAACAACAGCATGATCGGCACATGCCGCGGATGCGCGTTCGACCAGCGCAGGATCACGCGCAGGCAGTCGGTCAGCAGCACGCAACTGCTCGAGGTGTCGATGCCGGCGATATGCAGCACCTTGAAGCCCGGGCGGCGCAGCGCCGGGTCATTCGATCCTTTGGCGTAGTGGCCGCCCTTGGGATCATAATTGACGTCGATCTCGAGCTGCCGCGCGCCGGCATCGAGCTGTTCGGCCAGCGGGCGATGCGCATAATCGAGCGAATCCGCGATCGCCACGCTGACTGCGCGAACCTTCGCCATCGTCTCGGCCGGCATCGCTTTCTTGTAGCTGTTGTGCGTGCCGACCACGCTGATGTCATTGGCGCGGAGCGGCGCGTGGTGCTGGGCGGGCGCCGCTGCGGAGAGCAAGGCGGCGAGCGGAAGAAGAGCCCATCGCAGCAGGCTGGTGCTATCGGGCTCGTCCTTGCTCATTGCTCGCGCCTCGCATCTCTGGACGCTGGTATATGGCGGCAGCGAGGCGCCGCAAGGCCTCTCACCAGAAGGCGGCAGGATCGGGCGTCGGTGCCTTGCAGGCGCGATTGTCGCCGTGCTTGCAGGCGTAAACCTGCCGCCGCCACGCGGCCATGGCATCGGCATAAGCGCGTTGCTGGCGATCGGCGACGCGGGCATCGGCAACGACCGCACGGTGATGCGCGCGGAGCGCAGCGCGATACGCCGCCATGTCCGCCTCATATTGCGCCTGTGTCGCGGCAACATCGTCGGCATGCGCCGTCGCGAGATTGTCCTGCCGGGCCGCCGCCTGCGCGGCGACGTCCCGGTTGGCGGCCGCCTCCGGAGTATCGGCAGGTGCGGGAGCGGGAGCGGTTTGGGCCGGCGCGGCGGTCGCGATGCCCATCAGGGCCGCGGCGATGGCGAGGCTGGCGATCTTCATGATCCTTCTCCGAAAGCTCAGGCGGTCTAAACGGACAGGCCGCCCCGGCCGTTCCCGATGCCCGTTCGCTCGCCGGCTGGTCGAGGCGGCGCTTGCCTCGGCTGGGCGTCCACCCCATCATCCGGTGCATGTGCAACGAAGCCTCTCGCCGCGTCTCGGTCGATCAGATCCACGACGCCTTCAGGGAATTCCGCATCCCGCTGCTCTTCCCCGAAGGGCTGCCCAATCTTGCAGCGCTCGACAGTATCCGCATCACTGACCCGACGGTGATCGTTCGCGCTGCTTCTGTCGGCGCGAAGGCGGCCGAGCTGGTCCAGCGCCGCTGGAGCTGGCCCGGACCCAGCGGCAAGCCGGTCTATAATTATCGCGGCGAGGGACGCTCCTTCCACAACTCGCCGACCGGCGGCCGCTGCCTGATCCCGCTCGATGGCTTTTACGAGTTCACGGAGCCCGGCACGCCGGCCGATGACGCGCCGAAACCGAAGCGCCAGAAAAAGGACAAATGGCTGTTCACGCTGGCGCCCGGCGGCATCATGGGCAGCGACTTTTTCTGCGTGGCCGGTGTGTGGCGCGCCGATCCGAAGGTCGGTGAGGCCTTCTCGATGCTGACCTGTGAGCCTGGCCCCGACATCGCGCCCTATCACCACCGCCAGATCGTCCTGATGCCGCGCGCGCATTGGGCCAACTGGCTCTCGGCTACGGTTCCGGCGCCCGAGCTGATTCACCCGACCCCGGCCGGCACCTTGTCCGTCGCGCCGGCGCGCTGAGGCCGGTTCAGGAGGGTTTCGCGCGGCGGCTCATCAGCTTGCCGAGCAATTTGCGCAGCAACAACAGCATGCCGATCGCGCCCGCGGCGAGAACGCCCGCCACCCCGATCGCAGCGACGGGATGCGCCAGCGCCAGGAACAGCAGCCCGCTGGTCGCGACATCTTCCCCGGTCGAAAGCAGCAGATTGCTTACCGGCTCGGGGCTCGTATTGACCACAGCGCGCGTCCCGGCCTTGGCGGTGTGAGTCAGGAACGAGGCGGTGCCGCCAAGGATCAGCGCGATGACCTGCCAGGCCGGATCGCTCGGATCGACGATGGCCAGTGCGAGCAACGCGCCCCCGATCGGCCGGATCAACGTGTGCACGGCATCCCATAATGTATCGATCCACATCACCTTGTCGGCGAGGAACTCAGCCAAAGCCGCGACGCCGGCGACGCCGATCACCCAGGGATTGGCGAGCACGTCGAGCTGGTGGAGATGCTCGGGGAGCGCAATCCAGCCGCCGCGCATCGCGAGCCCGGTTGCGAACACGCAGAGGTACAGCCGCCAGCCCGACAACAGGCTGACACTCGCCGCGACCCCAAGGATCTCGCTCGCGCCCATCGTCGTGCAGGATCACATGCTATGCCGGTGGGCGCAACGCTGATCAGCCCGAACCGGCCTGATATTGATCCATTCGATTCCCGCGGTACAGTTGCGCCCCTGACCGGCGCCCGCCGGCGACCCGGGGAAAAGCAATGAACGACGTTCCGTCGAACGCCGGTGAGGGCGTTGAGCAAGGGGGGAGCGCGCAGAGCGGCGGCGCTGTCGTGCCGCAAACCGCGGGCACCCCCGCCATACCCTTGCAGCAGCGCGCGCTGGGGCTGTGGGGCAGGACCCAGGCAGGCCTGTCCGAAGAATTGCACCAGGCCGGCACCACGATCGAGGCGGTCCATCGCCGCCTGCTCCTGGTGGTTGCCGCGCTGATCGGCATCCTGCTGCTCGGCGCGATCTTCCGCAGCCTCGATTTCCCGAAGCTCAATTATCTGCTGATCGCGCTGTTCTGCATCGGCGCGCTCTACGCGTTCCTCAACCCGATCCATATCGCCGGCGTGCTGCTGCTCGGCGGCGGGGCAGGCATTGCGAAGGGCGCCGATGGAGCACGGGCAGCACTGCTTGGCTACGCGAAGCTGCTTGGCCGCTGCTTCCTCGTCTTTCTGGTGCCTTTGCTGGTGTTCGCGCTGGCGCCGGGGGACCGCTCGCTTGGCACTTCGCTCAGCTTTCTCGCGCTGGTGCCGGTCGCGGCGATCGCGCTCTGGCTGTTCGGCCATGTCGCGCCAAAGGTGGAGAAGGCCGTGTTCGTCGGGCTCCCGCTCGGCGCGCTGCTGATCGCGGGCGGCAATATGCTCATCCCGCCGAATACACTGGCCGCGCTCGGCATCCCCGCCTGGCTGCGAGCCGCACGCCCGCAGGACGAGGAGCTTGCCCGGGTCGAAGCGTTGATCGAGCAGCGCAAGAATGAGGCCCGCGCGGCGCAGCTCCACGCGATCCGCCTCAAGATCGAGGCGGGCGAGCCGCTCACGCCGGAGGACGAGGCGATCGTCGCCAATGCCCAAAAGGACCGCACCACGCTCACCGGCTGGGTCGGCCAGAAATATGATTCGGCATTGGCCGGTGTCCAGGCGCATGTCGAGGCGCGCAAGGAGGCGGCTGCGGCCGAGGCGCTGGCCGTGGTGCCAAAGCCCGGCAATGTATCAGCGCCGCGCAAGGACTGGTCGGAGAATGTCACGATTCCCGCCGGCCAACGCCTTTGCGCCGATCCGGCGCGGGGCGCGGATTCCTATATCGCCGAATGTTCGCTGCGGGGCGATCCGGAAGGGCTCTGGTATTATGAGACGAGCGGGCGCTGCGAGTCCGACATGGTCGCGCGCATGCGCTTCCGCAGCAATCGCGTTCGGCAGGATATCGGCTATCGCTTCATCCCTGTCGGCCAGGCCTGTTCGGGGTAGAACGCGCCAAGTGTCTAGGCGTGTGTCGCCGCGAACCGCCTCTGCGTCCAGACGCGCAATAGGCGCAGCCATAGCGGGATGGTGACCAGCGCCATCTGGCTGAACCGCGGATCCCAGAAGGCGACCAGCATCGCGCACAGGCCGCCGAGCACGACCGCCGGACCCCGCGCGCGGATGATGGCGATCTGTTCGGCGCTCACCGCCTCCGAGACGATCGGCGGCGCGGTCACGATCCGGATCAACCGGATATTCAGTAGTGCGGCCGCGTTGAGAGACAGGTTGTAGAATTGGACCGGGACGAGCGTGCCGATATTGTGGCTCATGAACGATGTGGTGAAGGGCAGGAACACCACTGAACAGAGCAACATGAGATTGGGCCCGTTGAGACGGTCCGAATAATGACCCGCCAGGGCAAAGGCGCGGTGGTGCCCCGCCCAGAAGGCGCCAATCACGAAGAAGCTGATGAAGAAGCCGAACAGGCTCGGCGTCAGGTTGAGCAAGGCGCGGATATACTCATGGTCCGGTGATCCCAATGGCACGTGCGGCGCGTGCACATCGATGATCAGCAGGTTGATCGCGATCGCGAACACCGCGTCCGAAAAGAAGATCAGCCCGTTCGAGCGGATGGTCGGGTCTGTCCCCCGCTGCCTTTCGTCATGTCGCCCCCGGATTGCACAGCCGCATTCTCCATCCCATATGCCGCCCATGAGCGGGAACGACAACACGTGGCACGGCACGACAATTCTCTCCGTGCGCAAGAATGGACGCGTCATCGTCGCCGGAGATGGCCAGGTGACTCAGGGCCAGACAGTCATGAAGCCCAATGCGAAAAAGGTCCGCCGCCTCGGTGACGGATCGGTGATCGGTGGGTTCGCCGGGGCGACGGCGGATGCCTTCACCCTGTTCGAGCGGCTCGAACGCAAGCTCGAGCAGCATCATGGGCAATTGCTGCGCGCGGCCGTCGAGCTGGCGAAGGACTGGCGGACCGACAAATATCTCCGCAACCTCGAGGCGATGATGATCGTCGCCGACAAGGAGGTGACGCTGATCCTCACCGGCAATGGCGATGTGCTCGAGCCCGAGGCTGGCATCGCGGCGATCGGCTCGGGCGGCAACTATGCCCTCGCGGCGGCGCGCGCCCTGGTCGAGTATGAGGACGACGCCGAGAAGATTTGCCGCAAGGCCATGGCGATCGCGAGCGAGCTTTGCGTTTATACCAATGACCGGCTGACCATTGAGAGTCTCGACAGCGCTTCTTAATCCCCCTCCCGCTTGCGGGAGGGGCTAGGGGAGGGCCTGTCCTCCTCAACCACCGCAATTGCCACCGACACGCCCTCCCCCGACCTCTCCCGCAAGCGGGAGGGGAGAAGAGAATGAAAATGAACGAAGCACTCACGCCCAAGACCATCGTCGCAGCGCTCGACGAGCACATCATCGGCCAGACCGACGCCAAAAAGGCAGTCGCGGTCGCGATGCGCAATCGCTGGCGCCGCCAGCAGCTCGGTGCCGATCTGCGCGACGAGGTCACGCCGAAGAACATCCTGATGATTGGCCCGACCGGCTGCGGCAAAACCGAGATCAGCCGCCGCCTGGCGAAGCTCGCCGACGCACCCTTCGTGAAGGTCGAGGCGACCAAATTCACTGAGGTCGGCTATGTCGGCCGCGATGTGGAGCAGATCGCGCGCGATCTCGTCGAGGAAGCGATCAGGCTCGAAAAGGAACGCCGCCGCGTCGCGGTCAAGGACAAGGCCGAGGAAGCCGCGATGGCGCGCCTGCTCGACGCGCTGACCGGCAAGGGCGCGAGCGAGGCGACCCGCGAGGCCTTCCGCCAGCGCTTCCGCGACGGCCATCTCGAGCAGACCGAAATCGAGATCGAGCTCGAGGCTCAGCCTCAAATGCCCTTCGAGGTGCCCGGCCAGATCGGCATGATCAATCTCGGCGAGATGATGGGCAAGGCGTTTGGCGGCGGCGCGCCGCTCAAGCGCCGCAAGCTCACCGTCCCCAGCGCCTGGGAGAAGCTGATCGAGGAGGAGGCCGACAAGCGCCTCGACCAGGACGAGGTCAGCCGCGTCGCACTCGCCGATGCCGAAGCCAACGGCATCGTCTTCCTCGACGAGATCGACAAGATCGCCGTGTCGGACGTGCGCGGCGGCTCGGTCAGCCGCGAGGGCGTGCAGCGCGATCTCCTGCCGTTGATCGAGGGCACCACCGTCGCGACCAAATATGGGCCGATGAAGACCGACCATATCCTGTTCATCGCCTCGGGCGCCTTCCATGTCGCCAAGCCGAGCGACCTGCTCCCCGAACTCCAGGGCCGGCTGCCGATCCGGGTCGAGCTGAAGGCGCTGACCGAGGAGGATTTCGTCGCGATCCTGTCCGACACCAAGGCGTCGCTCACGCAGCAATATGTCGCGCTGATCGGTACCGAGGGCGTGACGATCGAGTTCGCTGAAAGCGGAATCCGCGCCGTCGCGCGCATCGCCGCCGAGGTGAATGGCGAGATCGAGAATATCGGCGCCCGCCGCCTCCAGACGGTGATGGAGAAACTGCTCGAAGACGTCAGCTTCAACGCTGAGGATCGCCACGGCGAGACCTTGGTGATCGACGGCGCCTATGTCGACAAGCAGCTCGCCGCGATCGCGCGCAACACCGATCTCTCGCGGTTCGTACTGTAAAGCTTAGCTCTTCGGCTTCTCGTACGGCGTGAACTTGCCCAGCCGGCAACGCGGGCCCGGAATGCGGGAGCCGCGCTCGAGCGTGTAGAACAGGTCGCCGCGGCACAGCTGGCTACCATGGATCTCGCTGACGATGATCGAATCGTCGTCGAGGCCCGGGCATGCGGAGGGCAGGTCGTTGCGCAGCACCCGCCCCATGTCACGGTAGATCAGAATGCGGTTGCCGATGACCTGCGGCCCGCCCGCCCGCGATGGATCGACACAGTCGAACGGCGTGCCGGCGGTCCGCCCGGCCAGCGCCTTGCCGAGGTCGCGCGCCTCGCGGGTGGCGCTGTCGCTGTCGGCGGCCATGGCGCTTGCCGCGACCAGCACGAGCGCGAGGAGAGGGAGCTTGGTCATTTCGGCCTCCGATAGGCGACGAAGCTGCCGAGCGAGCAGCTTCCGGTCTGGAAATGCGGCGAGGGGCTGACGGTCCGGCCGATATCGCCGCGACACAGCCGTCCCGAGATCGATTGCGTGACCAGGATGTCGCCATTGGCGATATGCTCGCAGCCGCCACCCGTGTCGTTGCGATACACCAGGTTCTTGCTGACCCTGTAGAGGATCGTCGGGCCATAAGCCTCAAGCTGCGATGCCTGACTCCGGTCGAAGAGACAATCCATCGGCTTGTCCGGCACCAGGCCGTTCAGCGCGGCGGCGAGCTTCTCCTCATCGGTCTGGCGGGGCGCACGATCGGCGGCAACCGCTGATCCGGCCAGGGCGACGGTAAGCAGCGACATCAGGATACGCATCACAGGCTCCTTCACGCGACGCCCCCGTCGCCTGTCCCATAGCGCATTCAGCCGCGAAAAGCATCCTTTGCCGCGCGCCGTGCGGCGAGCTCGTCCGCGGAATTGGCGCGGAGGAACGGGTTGGTGGCGCGCTCCTCGGCAATCGTCGTCGGCACCGTCGCCTCGCCGCGTTCGCGCGCCGCATCGACCAGCGTCATGCGGTCGGCGACTGCCTGGTTGTCGGGCTCGGCGACCCGCGCGAAGCGGCCATTGGCTTGGGTATATTCATGCGCGCAATAGACGATCGTCTCGGGCGGTAATGCCGCCAGCCGCTGCATATTGGCGAACATCTGCTCGGCATCGCCCTCGAACAACCGCCCGCATCCCATCGCGAACAGCGTATCGCCGGTGAAGACGACCGCATCGCCCGGAAGATGGAAAACGATATGGCCGGCGGTGTGGCCCGGGGTCTCCAGCACGGTTGCGACATGATTGCCCAGCCGCACAACGTCACCCTCATGGACAGCGATATCGAGCGTCGGGATGCGCTCCGCCTCGGCGGACGGGCCAATGACCAACGCCCCGGTCGCCGCCTTGATCGCGGCATTGCCGCCGGTGTGGTCGGGGTGCCAGTGGGTGTTCCAGATCTGCCCGATCCGCCAGCCCCGCCGATCCGCCTCGGCCATCACCGGTGCGGCTTCCGCGGGATCGACCACCATCGTCTGGTCCGATGCCGGATCATGGACCAGCCAGATATAATTGTCGCTGAGCGCCGGGATGCGGACGATGTCGAGATTGGTCATGTAAAGCTCCCGGAAGAAAGGGCGGCGGCGCCGAGGCGCTCGGTCAGGGCGGCGGCGGGTTCGGCGCGGGCGAGCGCCACGCCCTGGCCAGCCCAAAGCGGCGAGAAATCGTCCCGGCTCTGCGCCTCGGCATGGGCGCGCAAGGGGGCGAGCGCTGCGCTCGCATAAGGGAAGGGCGGCGCCGCATCGCTGACCGGGCCGAGCGCCTCGACCAGCCGGTTGCGCAAGCCCCGCGCGAGCCCGCCGGTGAAGACATTGGTGAAGACACTGTCGTCAGCCGTCGCGGTCTCGAGCCGCTTGCGGTGGACCGCACCTGGCCTGGCCTCGGGTGTCCGCAGATAGGCGGTCCCGATCTGCACCGCCGCTGCGCCCAGCGCGATCGCGCCGGCCGCGCCACGCGCATCGGCAATGCCGCCCGCCGCGATCACCGGCACGCGAACCGCCTCGACGATCTGGCGGACCAGCGCGAACAGCCTGACCGGATGGTGCCCAGACAGGAAATGCCCGGCATGGCCGCCCGCCTCGAAGCCCTGCGCGATCACCGCGTCGCAGCCATGCTCGGCCAGCCAGACAGCCTCAGCCAGAGTCGTCGCATTACCGAAAATGCGCGCGCCGCTCGCCCGGACTCGCGCCAGCAGGGCGTCCTCGGGTAGCCCGAAGTGAAAGCTGACGATCTCCGGCCGCACCGCCTCGACCGCATCCGCCAGCGCCGCATCGAAAGGCCGGCGCAGCGGTGGGCTGTCGGTCGGCGGCGCGACACCCTCCTCGGCATAGAAAGGCGCAAGGCTCTGCCGCCACAGCGTTTCGTCAGGCGCTGGGCCAAGATCATGGCAGAAAAAATTGAGATTGAGCGGCCCGCTCACAGCTGCCCGCACCGTCGCTGCCTGCGCTGCCCCGGCCCCGGCATCCAGCACCGCGCAGGGCAGCGATCCGACCGCGCCGGCGCCAATCGCCGCGATCGCCAGCTCGGTTCCGGCAAAATTCGCCATCGGCGCCTGCACGATCGGCAGGCGCGCGCCGGTCATCGCCAGGAAAGCGCGGGTCGCCGCGCTCATCTTACCAGCTGCCGGTGTTCGGCATCGAGGCCCAGGGCTCGGCGGGCGCGAGATGGCCGTCCTGAAGCAGTTCGACCGAAATATTATCGGGGCTGCGGACGAACGCCATATGGCCGTCGCGCGGCGGGCGGTTGATCGTCACGCCGGCATCCATCAGCCGCTGGCAGGTCTCGTAGATATTATCGACGCGGTAGGCGAGGTGCCCGAAATTGCGCCCGCCGCCATACTCCTCCGGGTCCCAGTTATGCGTCAGCTCGACCTCGGCCTTACCCTCTTCGCCCGGCACCGCCATGAAGATGAGGGTGAAGCGCCCCTTCTCGCTCTCCATCCGCCGCACCTCTTTCAGCCCGACCAGCTCGAAGAAACGGATCGTCGCATCGGGATCGGAGACGCGAATCATGGTGTGAAGATATTGCATTGCCTGGCTCCAATCGGGACCAGTCCGAGATAGGGCCGGGCCACTGCTCTTGCCAGCCCCGACAGTATCGATCCTATGGCTTTGCGGCTGGATCGAACTGCTTCAGGGCACTCCGCGCTGCGCGGCCCGCAACGCTGTCCGGCTTGATGCTCACCGCCCGCTGCCAGGCCAGCTTCGCGCCCGCCTCGTCGCCTGCGAGCGCAGCGATATTGCCCGCCTCGAGCTGCACCGAGGCGTCGTCGCCGGCAAGGTGGAGCGCCTCCGCAATATCCTTCTTCGCCCGCGGCAGCTCGCCCATGCGCCGGGCAAGCGTCGCTGAAAGCAGCCAGGCAAGCGGATCGCCGGCGGCATCGACACAGGCGCGATCGAGGTCGGCGCGGGCAGCGGCCAGATCGCCGCTCGCGACGAAAGCCCGTGCGCGATCGAGATTGGCCTCGCCGCGCTGCAGGCCCTCGAGCGTGCCGCCCGCCAGCGCCGCATTCAGCGCCCCGCGCGCCTTCATCGGATCGCCCGCCGCGAGCCAGGCATTGCCCGCCTGGGCCCAGTAATTCGCCGCGCGCCGGTCATGCGCGATCTCGCCGCCGCGCGCCGCCGCCTCGAATTCGGCCGCCGCCGCGCTCCAGCGCAACTCAGTCGCATAGGTGATGCCGAGGCATTGATTCGCCAGGAACCCGCCACCATCGCGCTGCCATTGGCCAGCGTCGCCCTCGGCCTTGACCGGATCGCTCGATGCGAGGTTGACGCACCGCTCGAAGCGCTGCTCGATCGGATCGGGCGGCCCGGCCTGCGGATTAGTCGGGGCGGCGGCTTGCAGAAGCATTGGCAGAAGCAGGATCATAAGCGCTGGATCACATCCTCGACTGCCTGGACGAGCAAAGCGATATCGCTATCGCGGGACAGGCGGTGGTCGCCGTCCTTGATGAGGTTTGTCTGCACATCGGCTGAACGGATCAGCTCGGCGAGCCGGGTGGTGCGGTGCCACGGCACCTCGGCATCGGCCTGGCCTTGGAGCAGCCGCACCGGCACATCGATCGCGATCTGCCCGGACATCAGCCGGTTCGCCTCGCCTGATTGCCAGAATTTCGCTGTGTAGAGCGTCGGCGTGTCCGAATAGGCGGATGCGCGCTCGATGCGGCCATTCTGGAGCAGCGCCATCTTTTCATCCATGGTGAAGCCCCAATCGGTGAAGTCAGGCGCCGGCGCCACGCCAACCAGCCCCGCCACCTTCTCCGGCCGGTCGCGGGCGACCAGCAGCATCAGCCACCCGCCCATCGACGATCCGACCAGCACCGCCGGCCCCTCGACCAGCTGGTCGAGCATCGTCACCACGTCGTCGCGCCAGCCGGCCAGGCTCTGCTCCTCGAACGCCCCCTCGCTTTGCCCGCAGCCGCCATAATCGAACCGCAGAAAGCCCCGCCCCGCCGCCTTCGCCCATGCTTCGAGCGCAACCGCCTTGGTGCCCGACATGTCGGAGGCATAGCCCGGCAGGAAGACGATCGTCGGCCCGGTGCCCTTGGTCAGATGATAGGCAAGCGCCGGGCGGACTGGGGGAGGGGCTGGGGGAGCGGAGTCGGACATGCGAGCCCCTTACAATAGCCCTCCGCCGAAAGGGAGGGGCGGCCCACTTTCCCTCTCCCCCTGTGGGAGAGGGAGGGAGGAGCGAAGCGACGGAAGGGTGAGGGGGAGTGAGGTTCGGCAGCGCCAGACCAACGAGAGTCCCCCTCACCCTTCCCGTGCTTTGCACGGGCCCCTTCCCTCTCCCACAGGGGGCTACGGGATTCACGGAAGTTGCTGAGCGATGAGGAAGCCTGAGAGGACGGCGGCGAATTGCCTCCATCCCTGAGCCATGGTTTTGGGTCCTGGGGGTTTGCCGTA
>Ga0307508_10000201_pt1 | contig 71876 bp, 83 predicted proteins | sample 9_EM_MG_FD_203089 | JGI IMG/M metagenome (GOLD analysis project Ga0307508, IMG submission 203089) | Populus trichocarpa ectomycorrhiza microbial communities from riparian zone in the Pacific Northwest, United States - 9_EM | ecosystem: Host-associated > Plants > Roots > Unclassified | place... | reverse complement strand
ACGGTTCGTCTGCACCTTCTTTTCTCGTGGCCCCTCCTCTCGTCGGCACACTCGGCTCGTTCCCCGGCCGTCAACCTTGAGCTTCCCTAGCCGTAGCGGTCCGCTCGGCCTCATAGGCTCCTCACAGTACCCTTCTGCAGATCGCCGAGGCCGGAATCCCATTTGATAGTCAGCGCCTGCGACTGTACATCGTAGCACTTCCTGTAGACCTCGTACCGCCTCGTGATTGACTTCAGCACGACGGCCTGTTTAGTCAGTGCGTCAGAGCAAAAACCGTGTACCGCTGTGAGTGCCGCGTGTTGTTAAGACCGCGGGGGCGCGGTCACTGCACACCACACCCGCCTCTGACTACTCTCCTGCACCTGAAATGGGTCCTGATACAAACGCCATTCTCTAACGACCCTGTGTCTGCGCGGGCGTGCCGCCGTCAGTCGGTGAGAGATCTTCTTTAATTTCTAATTCTAGAAGCGTTTTATTGGAATATATGGATCGATAAACGTGAAGATTGTATTGCAGTATTATGCGGGCACAAGATCTCTCTATATACAGGAAGGCCGTCAGGACAAAGGACGGAAGACTGCCCCCCGAGACGGTGCTCGGGGACTCAGTCATGTCCGGACGCCACCTCCGGTCCGTCATGTCCGGACGCCACCTCCGGTCCGTCATCTCCGGACGCCTATTATTCTGACACGTTTCGACAACAAGCTGCGCTTGGAGGCGTAGACCTTCCCGATGGTGGATCGTTCAGGGTAGATCGCCTGTGTGTCGTCCTGACATGTGATGTCGTCTGCACGCAGTGTTACAACACGCGAACGCACGAATTTAGCTGTGCGGTAGGAGGCCTGGATGGTTTGGCGGGCGGCGATCGACATCCGTAGAGCAGACTGTTGACGACGGGGAGGCGCGTCGGGAGCTGTAGCTGCCACTGCGCCCTGCTGCAAGCGGGTGGTTAAGTATGGATCGCGGGGGTGATGTGGAAAGTTCTACAGAACGTGTAGGGCATCAGCACCCAATTTGAGGAAGCGCCAAGACGAAGGCAGACATGTATGACAAAGGACATCTCGAGTGCCAAACGGCCTTTTTTTGGCTGTGAATGTCGCGATTAACTGTCAGATGAATGATAAGAGAGATGAAGAATTGCCACCAAATCGGAAACATCATCCACCTAGCTACTGCAGGTGTGCCGCCCTGTTTCTGTTGCAAACATCACCAAAACCCCACACTGCGGATTAGACCAGCACCGTGTAAATTAACTAATCGAAATACGCAAAATCGACCAAAGACGGGCACTGGCGACGGGAGCAAATAGATACGACAAACACGGAAATAAGCATGCACGTATCGGCAATCGAAACACCAAACAGTACTCCAACTCTCGAATGATTTTACGAAGAGCGGTTGTCACACACCAAACATCAGCGACTAGAAGTTCGGTTTGAAGGTATTCGAGTGGTGCAAGACCTCATCCTGATTCTGCTCCAAGTTGGCTACCTCGGTGGTGGCTACATCCCTCTCCATCTCATTGGCAACGGCATTCTGAGGCTTCGGCTCCAATGCGATAACGGCGTCGATATCCATAGCATCGGCTGTATCAGCGGTACGCTTCTGCTCTTCTCCCTTCAACGGATCGGTGGGCGCCTTTCCCACGACGAGCGAGACGGACTTCTTCAAACTCGGCTTGCGCCCAGAACGCTTGTTCTTCATGGGTGGCGAAGAGTCACTTCTCGAGCCGGTGTTCTCGACCGAGACGCCGCCTCTGACCGCAGTGTCATTCGCAACGGTAGAGTCACCAACCTTCTTTCCTGCAATCTTCGGCAGTTTCGCGAGGTAAACCGGCTCCGGAGGCTCGTCCTCCTGCGGGATGCGGACCCAGCGCTTAATGCAGAACAGAGGCTCGGCGTGAGGCGGTTCGCGGGCTTCCCGCACAACGTCGGGGCTCGAGCCCGCACGCGCAGCGGCGAGGAGTCCCTGCGACGTCGGAGAGAGAAGATGTGCCTCCTCCGGCTGCGGCAGCTCGGGCTGCGACGCGTCGACCGTCGGCGTGGGTGCAGTGATGGCGACCAACTCGCGGCGCCATCTCCGCACCGGTAGGCCCTTGGAGAAGTCATTGTCGTTGGTGCGGCGTGCTTGACTGCGCGATTTTCCCTTCTGTCGGTTTTGCACCAGGCAGTGTTAGCTGATCCCCTCACGGTTTGAAGGGGCAACGCAACATCGCCGCAAAGACAGGGTGAATTACGGCGGAGGCACGCGAGGGCATTTTCCGTTGCTATGAGTGGGCGTGGTTTGTCCTTAAGTATTCTCCGCAAAGCTGGAGACGCTGTCGGTCTCTAACTGTTGGTAGCTGCCAGTGCTCTGGGGTCAGGTGCGATATGTCTGGACTGCAAACCAAGTGGTGCGAGGAGTGACTCGCCACAAATGGGGCCGAGGATACCATGGTGTCAGATAAGATTGACACACGTGGTAGTACACATGACACGAGAAGATCAGATAACATCAGTTACAATTTCCGGGAATATGGTGTTACTCATTGCGCCGCCATTAGGTCGGATACTGAAGTCTGTGATCAAAAGGAGGGAGTAGTAAAATGTTGAAGACAAAGAGTATGATTCATGACCAACTATGTTCCTTGGTGTATCGTATATTTTTGGGGCGGGCCTTCCGCGGCGGGCAAACGGGGGGTCGCGACACGCCGACATCGCGCGGTCTGCGAAAGGGAAATAGGGATAAAAATAAACGCCCTCGCAGTCCAGATGGGCCGAAGACGAGTATGATTAACAAAAAAAAATTGGTAGGGACCTGCCTAGACGAAGGGCAAAGGGGGGCGTGAAACTTGGCGCCAACGCGCGGCAGCAGGTGGGAAAACAGGAACGGTACTGAGGGGGGCAATGGCAGCGAAGCGGCGAAAACGAGGGATTGGTGGACAAAAGGGGTTAGCGTGGATAGGGGAGGAGTTAGTCATCCTGAGGTGTTCTTTAGCTCGTCTCCGAGGGGTTTTGCTCCTTATCCTGTACATGCCACACACCTGCAGGGTCACAACCTATTTCTTTCGCCACACCACCCATTTCTTCGTTCCATCCGTGACCCATCTCCTTATTGCTCGCCCCCTTAGGGTTTAGTCTTCATCTGGTGCGCCAAACCCAAAACGGTGTCGACTGACCTTCAGCTGCCAAATAAGAGGAGAGAGAGAGCTGTCACCAGACTTCCATCGAACTGCTTGAAGCCGGATCCTCGTGTCAAAAGTAGCTGCCGGCGAGCAGCCAGTGGTAAGAGCGGGGGCTGGCGTGTTGAGGCCCATTACTGGACGACTTTCCTGAGCTCGATAGTAACTTCGCTGACAAAGCCTGATTCTAAGATTTCCGAACTGGCGGACCCTACAAATTGGCGTCAGTTCCGAGAGGAACACTCAGCAAAACGAGTAAGAGACAGAGCTCGTGAGCAATATGAGTTCCCAAGGCGAGATCATCATCGCCGAATCCGAGAGTCATCACTGGAAGGCAGAATAATCACTGGATTCAGGAGTCTGTCGATTGATGGAGACAACGGATCAAATTAACTGCAGGAGAAGCCGAATAACAAAGAATCAGAAACCGAACCGACCGCAAATCAAGACCTGACTGCAAATCAAGAACCGACCGCTAACCAACAATCGACAATGACAACAGCTGCAGGAACTTAGATCGGGATTGTTACGGAGGGTGCGAAAATTCCGAATATCATCGTGACGGCCACTGCTGGTTACCCTTTGATCAAAACATTCAAAGGCAAGGAAGCAGAGGATATTGAGTGCTTCCTGAAGAATGTCTCAAGGTACATCGAGCTTCAGGTTTCAAATGGGATGTATAAGTCAGATATGGAGCAACACATGGGCCACGATACTCTGATTTACTCCCATTGCGTGTGCAGAGTTCAGGAATACATTGACGCTATGGACGGCAAGTGGGAAGTGAACCCTACAGTGGTGCAAGACGGGCTGAACTGCCGGTTTTGGAAAATGAGAGATACTGGTGTCGAGGGCAATGTGAATCCTATGGACGGCCTGTGACAAAAACCGAACGAGACCTTCCGGTATTACATCCAGCGGAGGCAAAAGGAGGCAGGACTCTGTAAAGGTCGGGATGACCTGTACGAGAGTTTGACCTCTAGATTCTGGCGAGGAATCCATGATGAAGTCAACCGGAAGATGTTGATTTCGGTCCCTGGTGTTGGAGAGCACAAGGGGAAGATCCGTTTCAAGACGTACCTGGTCTCTGCCCAGGACCTGGCCGGAACCACGGAGGAACAAGCGTATGGCAGACAACGGTCAGCCTACTTCGACAATGATGATTCGGACGACTCGGATGACTCGTCGGACTCTGATTCCGATTTCAGTAATGATGAGCAGGATCGTCACCGAATGAAGAGTAAAGATTGGAAGTACTGGAGGAGCCTGTGGAAGCGAATAGAGAGAAGAAATTAGAAGGCCTCGGAGAAGCTGTTGGACCTTCATAAGATGAGGAAGGAGGAAGCTCAGAGAAAGACAGAACAAGCTGGGAAGAAGGCAGAAGAAGGTCGGAAGAAGGAAGAAGAGACTTGCCGAAAGGAAGAAGAAATCCATCAGAAGGAGGAAGTCGTTCACAAAGTGAAAGAAGAAGTCCTGAAACAGCAAGAGGCCGTCTGGAGGCAGATTAAAGAGATTCAGCACCAGCTGGAGGAAATGAGGATTCTTAAAATTCAAGGACCACAGGGTTAAGGAGATGCCAACCTGGTGGAGAGCGTACAGGTAGGATCCAGTTTTGGTAACCACTAATCTGATCAAGGCCGGGAATCCTGACTGGATGGCTGGGAATCCAGACATTATCTGCTACAGCTGTGAGACCTTTGGCCATTGTGAGTACCATTGTTAGAAGTCCAGGGTGTCACCTGAGATCTGCGCTGAGAATATCCAGAGAATCAATGGAAATCAGGCATACAACCCGACTGCTGGAACCAGGATGGCGAGGTCAGTATCCGTTGAAGTATAAGCGCCGATTTTATGCGCCACCAGAGCGATATCTTGAGGAGCCCCCTAGAGAGAATCCTACCCAGATGCAATGGGAAGTGGAGGAACTTCGCCAACATATTAGCAATCTTTACTGTGAGAGACAACCACAGCAGGCTGAAGGGTCCGGCACGGCCCAGCAGGGACAAGGAACTGGCAGCAACAGACAAGCACTCAGATCGGGAGGAGTACTAGGATCGGAACGAGTAACTGGCCGAGAACCGGCTGTTGTCAGCATGATCGAGACTAAGAACATTGGTATGCTGAGCTCAGCACTGGAAGACATGCATTATGAGGACGTTCTGCAGTGGGAAGGTGGACATCAGGAAAAAAAATCTGCGTCCAGACGCACCAGGCGCTCGGGACGCTCTGGACGCACCCTGTCAGTGCACATACCGCTCGCAACGCAAAACGCACAGGCAATGTGAATTCGGACGCAGCTCGCCACGGCACCGTGTGTCCGGATGCAGATCGCCACGGCATCTGCTTACCGGACGGAGCGTGGCAGGGCATTTTCCTTCTGGACGCAGCCGTGTGAGGGCATTTTCCTTCTGGACGGAGCCGTATCAGGGCATTTTCCTACTGGACGCGTCCGGACGACGCGTGTCATGGCAGCACGGTCACGCTGGCTGTCAAGGCGCGGAACGTCGCAGCAAATACTCGGGTCGCATTCGCAAACACGCAGCGGGTTCCAGGCATAGTGACTCAGTCCAGTTCAATTCTTTATACCTACGGTATGTACATCTATATATGCTACTACACACTTCGCGTTTCCAGCAAAAGCACCCAGCGTCACACCCATCGCCGCGATCATTACATGCAGTAATGCTGTTTTGACGCGCGTAGCATTGCTCTGCGTGTCGGAAACAAAGGAAAGTTGGCAAATACGACACGACGCGATGAGCACGACGACTATGAGGAGGATGGCGATGAGGACACTGGCGGCGAGGACGATAGCGAGTAGGACGTGGCGACTATGAGAGCGAGTAAGACGCGGCGAGCACGATAGCGAGTAGGACGTGGCGACTATGAGAGCAAGTAAGACGCGGCGAGGACGATTGCGAGTAGGACGCGGCGAGTATGATGGCGAGCTTTATGACATGGTTAGCGCAGCTCTCAGAGTGACAGAGACGCCGGGAAGTTGTAGAATACACAGTGACGTGTACGATGTCAATGAGGACGCCGGCGGCGAGGACGATAGCGAGTAGGACGTGGCGACTATGAGAGTGAGTAAGACGCGGCGAGGACGATAGCGAGTAGGATGCGGCGAGTATGATGGCGAGGTTTGGGAAATGGTTAGCACAGCTCTCAGAGTGACAGGAACAGCGGCGGGAAGTGGTACAATACGAGGTGAGGAGTACGATGTCAATGATATTGCAGGCAGCAAGAAAGATAGCGAGTAGGACGCGGCGAGTATGATGTCAATGCAAAGCGCCATGCCATTACTAACACTTGCGCTTACGCAAGGTTCGGCTTGCTCATCGCTTCTATGTAGACCCCTTTTTTCTTCTCCTTTCACCTCGTCCTAGATACCCGTCGTCATTCTTCGCGTTTCCATCATACTCGCCGTCATCCTCACTGCCATCAAACTCATCGACATCCTCCTCATCGACATCATACTCGTCACATCGTATTGTACCAGTTCCCGCCACTGTTCCTGTCACTCTGAGAGCTGTGCAAGCCATGTCCCAAACCTCGCCATCATACTCGCCGCGTCCTACTCGCTATCGTCCTCGCCGTGTCTTACTCGCTCTCATAGTTGCCACGTCCTACTCGCTATCGTCCTCGCCGCGTCATACTCGCTCTCATAGTCGCCACGTCCTACTCGCTATCGTCCTCGCCACCGGCGTCCTCATTGACATCGTACTCGTCACTGTGTATTCTACAACTTCCCGGCGTCTCTGTCACTCTGAGAGCTGCGCTAACCATGTCACAAAGCTCGCCATCATACTCGCCGCGTCCTACTCGCTATCGTCCTCGCCGCGTCTTACTCGCTCTCATAGTCGCCACGTCCTACTCGCTATCGTCCTCGCTGTGACTTACTCACTCTCATAGTCGCCACGTCCTACTCGCTATCGTCCTAGCCGCTGGTGTCCTCATTGACATCGTACTCGTCACTGTGTATTCAACAACTTCCCCGTGTCTCTGTCACTCTGAGAGCTGCGCTAACCATGTCACAAAGCTCGCCATCATACTCGCCGCGTCCTTCTCGCTATCGTCCTCGCTGCCGGCGTCGTCATCGCCATCCTCCTCATAGTCGTCGTGCTCATCGCGTCGTGTCGTATTTGCCAACTTTCCTTTGTTTCCGACACGCAGAGCAATGCTAAGCGCGTCAAAACAGCATTACTGCATGTAATGATCGCGGCGATGGGTGTGACGCTGGGTGCTTTTGCTGGAAACGCGAAGTGTGTAGTAGCATATATAGATGTACATACCGTAGATATAAAGAATAGAACAGGACTGAGTCACTATGCCTGGAACCTGCTGCGTGTTTGCGAATGCGACCCGAGTATTTGCTGCGATGTTCCGTGCCTTGACAGCCAGCGTAAACGTGGTGCCATGACACGTGTTGTCCGGACGCGTCCAGTAGGAAAATGCCCTGACACGGCTGCGTCCAGAAGGAAAATGCGCTGACACGGCTGCGTTCAGAAGGAAAATGCCCTGCCACGCTCCGTCCGGTAAGCAGATGCCGTGGCGATCTGCGTCCGAGTTAAGCAGGTTGCGTCTGAAACGTCCAGTGCGTCCAGTGCGTCCGGACGCTCAGGACGCAATTTTTTTTTTTCCTGATGTAGACCACAAGCAAGCAGATAAGAGGAAGTGAACTGTCGTGGGCGGAGAAGCTGTGGAGCAACAGCGTCAGAAAAACCGACTGACTTTGAAACCAATTGGCCGAGCGACACCAGGATATGCCATTCCAGAAGACAATTTGGCAGATATACCTCCTGTGGTCAACCCAGCCAATCTGCACGAAAAGCCAAGAAGTAAATGTCATCCTCTGAAAGAGCACGAGCCTATTCGGATGATAAAAGGGCAACTGAAATTCAACCCTGTGACGTCCCTGAGGGATATCAGGTGAGAGAAATGACCTATGGCCAGCTCTTTATGTCAGCTCCTAGTACCCGACAAGAAGTGTCTTATAGACTGGTTCACGAGCGGCCGCCTAGGAAGGGGAAAGCCAAAGAGAAACGTGTATCCCTGACCGAACCAGTGTTCCCACCCGATCAACCTGGTAAGGTGGAAAAAGCCTTGCCTGAGTCCGTGGGAAGGATTGTCAACTTTTACACGACCACCCATGTTACTGAGGCAGGAGGAAACTACCCTGCAGGAATCCAGAAGCGCGTCCTTGTGGATGGAGGATCGGTCCCAAATATGATGCCTTTGTCACTGGCCCGCCGGATGGACCTGATTTAATGTCCACAGACCGATGTAGTCATGAAAACTGCCGCTTCTACGTTCCATGAAATCAAATACTACGTGAAACTTGATGTCACGGTGGCTGAAGTGACTGCGTCAATCCGTTGCTATTGCCTGCCAGAGCATGGAGGTAGATCCTCATTCACCTTACTCCTGAGTCGAAGATGGATGAAACAGGTACATGCTATAGGACACTACAGCAGGGACATTTATCACATCCATGATATGACCAGATACCGATACACCATGGAGGCTTTGTCAGTGTCTTTCCAAGAGAAGGGAAACCTCCCTCAACTGTACACTGGGTTGGTAGATTTGGGAGCAGAACGATCTGGCTTGGATGAGGAATCGGTTGATGAATTGAAAATATCTTGGAATGACCTGTATGAGATACTCTACCACAAGATAAACGCTCAAACGGCTGAGGATACCGAGCCGGACATCGACGAGGGTTCTGATGAGATGGATGCTTCGGACACAGACTCTCAGTTAAGCGAAAATGATGAAGCAGAGTAGTCAGATGACGAGGACTCGGGAAATGGAGTCCGCCACGAGGTGCCGCGCTTCCAAGTGGCAGCAAGGATGGAACCGGCTCGGTTTCAAAAGAATTAGGGGCAGTCTTTGATTGCTCGGAGTTGGCGGAGGTTGGGAATTGGTGTGAAGGACTGGTGAGGTCGAAGGTGGTGAGGTTTGAGGAGGTCACAGATATTTCTTACAGCAGAATACTTTCTAGTAATTTTAGTAGTGCACTGAGCATTGAGAAGGATGTTATTGCAGATTGTGAATCGTAGGTGTACGTTACTAATGATTTGTTTGATTATTTGAGCGTTACGGATAGATAAGTATTTCGAAGAGACGATTGCATTGTTTGAGTGTTCAAGAGGATTAGAGGAGTATTGGGTCGCTGAGCACCCGGCAGCTGCGACAACGAAAGAAGCGACAAGAAGAAACGAGAAGACTGAGAAGACAAATGAAGAGACAAGAAGAAATAAGAAGACTGCAACGACGAAAGAAGGGACTAGAAGAGACAAGAATACCGAAACAATGAAAGAAGCAACTAGAAGATACGAGAATACCGTGACGGCAAGGAACAGGAAAGATGAGATTAGAGGAGGAGAAAATCACAAGAGGACGACTACTGAGAAGGGAGAATGGGCGTGCCGGGAAGGAATAGGGGTAGTAGATGTCAGAATAAAGGGCGCCCGGAGGTGACGGACCGGAGATGGCGTCCGGAGATGACGGACCAGAGGCAACATGTCTGGAGATGACAGCAGCCTTAGTCTTTAAGCACTGGCTCGGGAGACAGTCTTCCGTCCTCTCCCCTTGGCGAGTCCCTCAGGCGTATTGTATATAGAGAGAATGTTTTTCCTTCGACATTTTATAAATCAATCAGTTCACTATCTTCGTCTCTATCGATCCCTATATTCCAACAGGTTATGAGCCCGGATTGAACTCTCTACCAATCCGCAACCTATCAATAATCGAACCCGCCGATATTTGCACCCGACTCGCTTCAGCACCTCATCCCTGCACTCTCGTTTTTTAAGCCTCAACTTTTAAAGCCGCGTCGCATGCGACGACATCGCCAAGATGGTCTCAACCAGACAACGCGTCACGTTTGCAGCCACCGAACACCCGAAACTACCGCTTGTGGAGAACGGCATGAGATCATTCCCTACTGCTGACGCCGTGACTACAGTCAATGCGACGACCGCGCTGCCTCGACGATCCACATATGTATCGTTTAAACCCACGATTCGAACGTTCATCCGAAGTCCTCCCGCGAACGAAATCCATTGGAAATCCTTAGCCAGGACTAAAACTCTGCCTTCACGATATTCGGTTCTCGAATATATCACGAACCGACTCGCCATTCACCAGGAATTGGGTGGAACCAAAGAAGCGATCCCGAATACCACCATCGATTGCCACTTTCTTTTTGAGCCGTACCACGATCGTTCGACATTGTCGCTGACGACCATGACTACAATCGGTGTGCTGACAGCGCATCCTCGATAATCTACGTATCCAACGAACCTCCCATTTGAGCCATCATATGAAGTCCGCTCGTGAACTGAATCATTCTGCAGCCCACGTCCTGAATTCCTTCGCCAGAAATACAACTCTACGTTCACAATATCCGGTCGAATCAATGCTGTCGGAACTGCTGTGCGCGCTTGGTGATGCTGGAGCTGCAGTGGCGCCTCATACGGGAGCTGCTGTCCGCGTTCGATGTTGATGGAGCTGCTGTATGCGCCCAGTGATGATAGAACTGCTGTACGCGCTTGGTGATGCTGGAGCTGCCGTGGCGCCCCATACCGGAGCTGCTGTCCGTGTTCGATGTTGATGGAGCTGCTGTACGCGCCCAGTGATGACGGAACTGCTGTGCGCGCTTGGTGATGCTGGAGCTGCAGTTGTCAAGATCCTGCCTTGACTACTCCGTGCTGCTCGACAGGTAACGTAGGCTCGGTTCTTCGGGGCAAGCTCGTGGTCACACTTCCGGCGTACTCACGTGCCGCTTGTAGTCTCGCTTCCAGCGTACTCATGCGCCGCTTGTAGTCTCGCGGTATCTGTCACCCCCGGCGTGGTCTCGTCGCGGTCTTCTCACACGCCTTGCGTGGGCTCGTTGTTCTCGCGGCATCCGTCACGCCTGGCATGGTCTCGTCTCGGTCTTCTCACACGCCTTGCGTGGGCTCGTTGTTCTCGCGGTATCTGTCATGTCTGGCGTGCTCTCGTCACGGTCTTCCCACATGCCTTGCATGGGCTCGTTGTTCTCGCGGTATCCGTCACGCCTGGCGTGGTCTTGTCGCGGTCTTCTGACACGCCTTGCGTGGGCTCGTTGTTCTTATCGGGGGTGGTGGTCGCAGCGCCGGTTCACGGGTAGAGAGAGGTAGGTCTGTGGAGAGAGATAATATGCGACTTCGATCTATTGAGCTTTACACTACAGGTAATATGCGCTCCTCCTCGCCGTACCACCACCATGGGGCTCCCATCTTTCCCGTCCGCCAAAAGAAGTAAACGCACCAAGGAAATGGAAGACAAAGTGCGCACGACGTAAGCAACGAGAAAACAATACGGACATTCGTTGAAATCAGTCGTGGTATCGTTATGTTTGAACGGCGCCGAAGTGGCAGCCGTTGGGGAGGTGGAATAGCAGCCAACGCCGGAGCGCGAGCCCGCCGAGAAGGTGTGACAGCAAACGCCGGAGCGCGCGGCCGTCGAGAAGGTGGTGTGGCAGCCAACGCCAGAGCGCGAGCCTGCCGAGAAGGTGTGTGGCAGCAAACGCCGGAGCGCGAGCCCGCTGAGAAGGTGTGGCAGCAAACGCCGGAGCGCGCGGCCGTCGAGAAGGTGGGGTGGCAGCCAACGCCAGAGCGCGAGCCTGCCGAGAAGGTGTGTGACAGCAAACGCCGGAGCGCGCGGCCGTCGAGAAGGTGGTGTGGCAGCCAACGCCAGAGCGCAAGCCTGCCGAGAAGGTGTGTGGCAGCCAACGCCGGAGCGCGCGACCGCCGAGGAAGTGTGAGGTAGGTACCGTAGCGGGGAACCGGTTGACAAAGCCGATGCCGATGCCGTGGTGCGCAACCGTGAGGTGGAGTGGGAGCGCAAGCCGGAGCGCGCGACTGCCGAGGAAGTGTGAGGTAGCGGGTGCCATGGCTGGGAATCCGGTAACCAAGCCGATGCCGATGCTGTGGCGCGCAACCGTGATGTGGAGTGGGAGCGCACGCCAGAGCGCGCAACCGCCGAGGAAGTGTGAGGTAGCAGGTGCCGTGGCGGGGAATCGGGTGACAAAGCCGATGCCGATGCCGATGCCGTGGCGCGCAACCGTGATGTAGAGTGGGAGCAAACGCCGGAGCGCGCGACTGCCGAGGAAGTGTGAGGTAGCGGGTGCCGTAGCGGGGAACCGGGTGACAAAGCCGATGCCGATGCCGTGGCGTGCAACCATGATGTAGAGTGGGAGCGCACGCCGGAGCGCGCGACCGCCGAGGAGGTGTGAGGTAGCGGGCGCTGTGCCGGGGAATCGGGTAACCAAGCCGATGCCGAGGCCGTGGCGCGCAACCGTGAGGTGGAGGAGGTGGAGGAGGTGGTAGTAGCGGGGGACCAGGCCCGCGACCGCCGAGGAAGTGTGAGGTAGCAGGTGCCGTGGCGGGGAACCGGGTGACAAAGCCGATGCCGATGCCGTGGCGCGCAACCGTGATGTTGAGTGGGAGCGCACGCCTGAGCGCGCGACCGCCGAGGAAGTGTGAGGTAGCGGGTGCCGTGGCGGGGAATCGGGTAACCAAGCCGATGCCAGTGCCGTGGCGCGCGACCATGTTGTGATTGGCGGCTTAGCAGACAGGAGCGGGGTCCGGCTGCAGCCAAGATGTGTTGGCGTGGGCGGGCAGACTTTTCAGGGTCCGAGCCGGGAAGAGGACCAGGAGGTGGAGGAGCTACCTAGGCGCAACGGGAGGATGGGGTGCAGGAGATGCACTGCCGCTCTTCCTGCCCACGCCGTCCTTCATGGCATCGGCAGACGAGGAGTAGGGGAGGGCCGCTTTTCCTTTGTTACTGTCCTTTGCGATTTGCTTGGTGCGCATATTTTCCCTTCGGGACAGGCCTGGGCGGAGGGCGAAGGGGAGCTTGCAACGTGCCGTCACCGCGCGGACTGCGGACAGGAAAACTGGGTTAAATGTACGCCGCCATGATCTATTTATATTGGTCACATACGAGTATGAATAAACGAAAAAAAAAACACCTCGCGTCTGAACTGATCACGGATCTTCCACCGGCTCTGCCACCTTCCGGTCGCTACCCGCACCTCCGCCGTCCATAGAATCTGTAATGCGCTCAACCGGTGTCGGATCGGTGACTGGTTCAACATCCATAGGAAGACACTCACCCGAAGATTCCAATAGACGTCTCAAAATCTTGATGATTAAGGTGTGCAAGACGCCGATGCCACATGTTGACCGTGTGTGAATGTGGAGCTGTTCACAGCATCCTGATTTCGGAAATATGTGCCGATCCATCCATTGATAGTATGTATAGACCGTCTTCAAGATTGGCGCCGAGAACCTTTTGTCCTTTTGCATCGGCAATCGAGCATATCTCTGATCGGAATGTTGCTGTCTATCCGTGTGAGTCGAGTTGTCCAACAGACAGGAGAGATATTCGGAATTCCGGAACGAAGAACGCCTCAATATCCACTCCTCCCAGACGTACAATTCCTTTCTTCTTTGTTTGTACTTGGTGATCATCTCCCAACTTGATGATTCTATTCGTTTCCTTAACTGAGCTCTTCCGGAAGCCTCGAAGATTGTTGCCATAATCGCGAGATGCTCCGGAATCAATTACCCAGGTCCTTGTTGTTGTTGCCGATCGATATGACGCCACCATTACCTCCAAGCCGAGGGAGGTAGACCGCGCAAGTCATTGCTGTTTACCAGAGGTATTCTGAGTACGCCCATATCCGTCACTTCCATCACGTCCGTTTCCTTCGCGTCCGTCGCGTGCGTTTCCTCCGTGTTCGTTTCCTCCGTTTCCACGTTTCCACCATGGTCGCGTCCGTTTCCTCCGTGATCGTTTCCTCCGTTTCCACCACGGTCACGTCCGTTTCCTCTGTTGTTTCGTACTGCCTGTCCCTTTCATCTAGCAGGGCAGTCATTCTTCATATGTCCTTCTTCTCCACAATAGTAGCAGTCATTCTGATCTCGAGCTCGTTTGTTGTTCTTCTTGCTCCAGCAGTTGGCGGTAGTGTGGGTGCCGGTTTTACACCAATCACACCCCTTCGGAGAGCGCTCATTCCCCTGGTATCATCCCTGGTAGCCACCTCATCCTCCTCTTCCTCCTTGTTGGGTGTAGAGTGCCTCGGAGACCGCATCAGGTTTGGTTGTCATCGATCGATTCGTCTCGCATTCGTTGAGTGCATCTATAGCTTCTTGAACTGTAACTTTCGCACGAGATTGAAGATTCTCGATCGTAACTGCATAGGCGGGAGGAAGAGTTGTATAAATGTGATTCTTGAGGACCACGTCGGGGGCTGCTTCTTCGGAGCCAGCAAGGTCAGTGGTGATGTCAAGCAGTTCCGCAAAGTAGGCATTGAGCGGCTGCCCGGGAGTGGGACGAAGAGTGCTGAATTTCCGAAAGAGCGACATTCTTCTGACGGATAAGTTGGCAGTGTTTGTCCGGGCCTCCAATTCTTTCCACATCTCGACGGGATCGTCTATTCCTTTAATGTATACCTTGACAGCATTAGTACAGGATCCGTAGATGATTGCCATGGCCTGCGATTTCCGTTGCTTGTAGTCCTTGTACCCCTTCCGTGCCAGAACAAGGTTTATGGAGAAGTCGTTGGGTCTTCCTGGATCTTCCGGTTCTTCTTCCGTCTGCATCACGATGTCCCACGCCATTATTCCTTGTAGGACCTTCATGCAATCTTACTTCCAGACTGTGTATTTGGTACGATCGAGTAGGCGGATGTTGCCCAGAGGGTGTTTGAACATTTCTTCACTCATGATGATGACCGTTGTAGAAGCGTGCCAAGGAGATATGTAGGTAGGGGAATCGGTCTGAGAATCGTGTGTGTTTACGGGAAGAGATCGTTGAGATCGTATCGATGCGTAAGGAGGGAACGTCTTGTCGATCGTCAGAGATCTTCTGTCGCTGAGATGGTTAGCGGTCAATTTCGAGGAGAAAGCTTCTAAGTGAGACGTAGAGGAAAGGGCCTCGGAATCGCCGGCCCCCTCGTTTACCGCTGGATATGAGGAGCTATTTATCGCGCGAGAGTGTGACGGCAGTGAGGTTTGATCGCATGTGGAGCAGTTACGGCTCCGGGCTCATAACCTGTTGAAGATAGCCCGATCACTGTTCCTCTGAGAGTCTTCACACGAGCAGAGAGAGAGAGAGAGAGAGAGAGAGAGAGAGATGATTTGATCGTTGACGTGTGATGGAATCGCTCAAACTTGATGTGACTAGTCTTTTTTCTATACGATGAAGAAGAGTGTATGAGAAAGAATGCGCAGGACGCTGCTATGGAAGAATGCCAAGCCGTCGTTACCAGGTTCCCCCTGCCATTGCCGTTGCCATGGCGTTGCTGCTATCGCCGTTGCTGCGGTGTCGCTTCCGTCGGCGCGCCACGCCGGAGCGGCGAGAAGCATTTCTAACAGGCAGCAGTGGCACAAAAACGCGTATTGCCAGTATGATATAGCAGTAATTTAGCATTGCTGCTGGACTGAAAACTCCCTGTTTTTTTGCTACTGTATGTATGTCCTTCCACCATCAGCTTGTACCTGCACTCACTTGGTGGCCGAGTGGCCTGCCCACGAGGGCATCGCCGGCAACGAGAAGGCGGATGAGTGGGCCAAAGAAGCGGCAGGGAGGCCAGGCGCTCACAAACTACTGCCACGATCCCTCGCCAACCTCAAGCGGGAGATCTCCGAGAAGAAGTGGGCCTAGGCACAGCTGTGGGCTGGAGGCCGGACCTCCAAGACGAAATACCAGATGCAAAAAAGGCAGAGGCCGGACAGCTCGGTGGCTGGGAGCACTATCAGGCTCGCCTCGAGGTACTATCAGCTGAAAACGGGGCATGCCCGCACCGGGCAATACCTACACTGGGCCAAGGTGCGCCCCACGGCCCAGTGCTGGTGGTGCCGATGCCCCTCGCAAACGAGAGACCACCTCTTCAAGGTGTGTCCAGAATGGAAGATGCGGCAGAAGATTCTGTGGGCCGAAGTGCAGAAGGAGACCGCGAGGTGGAAGAGCAGGTGGAAGATCCGGGACCTACCGGGCGATGGGCGATGTGGGCAGGCGGTGCTGGACTTTCTCTCTACGGATGTGGGAAGTCTGGTCCCACCTCTGGAAGAGAGGGATGCCGGGAGTGAGGTGTGAGAGTGGGAGCTCCGAGAGCGCCGGGAGCGGGAAGAGGAACGGGAGGCGGAGGCGGAGGAGCTGGGTGCCGCGGGGGAATTGCTTTCCGTCACCGTCTCCTTAGTCATTTCCTTGGTGCGCACCACATCTTCTTGGGGCAGGCCTTGGCGGAGGGCAAAAGGGGGACTTGCAATGAGCCGCCACCGCGTGGACTGCGGACAGGAAAACCGGGCAAAATGCACGCCGCCATGATCTAAATAGGTCGAATGCGAGAATGATTAAACAAAAAAAAAACTTGATGGCCGAGGCCGAGACTACGATGTGGTCCTTCCTGCAGTTCGCGGTTCCCTTCGGCTTCAGCTACCGTGGAATGGGAGCAGGTTTCGCCGACGGCGGACTAGCGGCTGGGTTAACCGACACGGAAAAAACAATAGACCAACATTCTCGGCCGTGTAACACCCTGTCCGAGGTAGGAGGACTTGCCGACCTGCGAAGTGCGGGGGAATCGGTGCAGATGGCTAAAAAAAAAAAAGTTTCTCGGCAGATACAGATGGCTGCATGCCTGGCTTCTGTGCGGATACCTACCTGCTACCCCTGTGGCAGGCAATTAGACCGAAGCTCTCGTAAGAAAAGCCGACACCGCCGCTGCCTCCACCTGCTCCTGCTCTCCGACCCCACATTTCACTTCCTCTTCCCCCTCCTCCTCTCGATCCAGGCTGGAGTGCGAATTGCGTGATAGTTGTTGGATCCGTACGCACACCTCTCGTCTCTCGATACATCTCTCCCCTGACATATCCCTCCCTGTCGCTGCCGGGCTCTCCAAATGTCCTATTGTCTCATGCGTACAAACTGACCGTTTGCAGGCCATCGCGATTGAGCAAACGGGTTGAAGAAATTCCTAATACCCAGTGCAGCGGCGCAGAAGATAACATAACCCCCCCAAGAGGAGACGCAGAGAGGAAGAAGGAAGGGCCTCGCAATAACAGTGCTCGACGTCCCCTCCGCGCTCCCACAGCTTCTCCGCCGCACGGATTCTCTGCCCCGATCCTCGCGATCCCCTCGACGCCGCCGGCGTCATGTCCTCGACTTTGTACCAGTTGGACGGCCATACCGGTGGCCGTTCCCCAGCGGGCACCCTGGATGACGACAGACCCTCGACTCAGGCTTGGAGGGGATCCGTGGTCGTCGCGGATCAGGGCACGACGCTTCCAGAAACGAACGTCGTGTCCTCCCATTCGATGCCCCTGCAGGTCCCCGCTACACTGGGCTCATGCAGGGCTCGCTCATATCTCCACGGAAGCCGCCTCCATGACGGTTCGTGTTTTTCGCTCCTCCCTCTTCGTCGGATTTGTTCTGAACGAGCATCTCACTGACATGAACCTCACCGCAGCAGACTCCTCGGGCCACTGGCCGCACTACACCTCCGTCGGCGTGCGAAAACAGACCGCAGAGCTAGCAAGCATTGTGCTGGCAGATGCGCATGGAACGCCCCCGCAGGCGGCCCAGACCCTCCACGACGCGGGCGCGTCCCAGATGAGATTGCCGAGAGACTTGGTGCCGGTCTCGCAAAACAGCTCGCACTCGGAGGGCCGCCGTGAACCGCTAGTGCCGTCGGCATATATATGTCCCTCGAGTTCGCCGAACCTCTCGGGCTTGTTCAGGGCAGACGACTTGACAAAATCACCCCCATTGGCGCCGGTCGCAACCCATATGGTGAGAAAAGACACGGGAGTAGCGGCGGCGGCGGTTACGGAGTGGGATTTGCTACTGCCGAAGAATTGCGGCTCGGGGGACGAGCACGCCTTCTACGGTGCCGCCGAACCAGCCAGCTTGCAGGACGGCGTGGAGTCGCAGCACCACCGGGCGGAATCTCTATTCCGGCGGAGCAGCATCTCCGGTGCCGGCAAATGGCTCGGGGGGGATGGTCGACATGTGCTACGGAGGTTATCGCCCAGGCGGCGGATGACTTTGCGAGACGTGTGGAAGCGGGGAGTCGTGCAGCCGCTACGTCTTCTGCCATCGGTACTGCTCGGGCTGCTGTTGAACGTGCTGGACGGCCTGTCCTATGGTAAGTGATCCTCACTCATTCCGGGTGTATTCCGATGCTGACGTTGAGATCGAAGGTATGATACTGTTTCCACTAGGAGAGCGCATATTCAGCGATCTTGGCCCCGACGGATTGTCCATGTTCTACGTATCATGTATCGTTTCCCAGCTCGTGTACTCATGTGGAGGAAGTGCTTTCAAAGGAGGCATAGGATCCGAGATGGTATGGGAGTCCCCACTGATTTTCTCGTTGCCGCCGCAGAGTCGGTAACCCATTTCGCGAACTCTTGCTGACTCCATGCGTAGATCGAAGTTGTCCCATTCTTCCACAAGATGGCATTCACGATTCTAGCGGAGGTCGGCCCTGACAATCCCAAGGCGGTCCTCGCGACCACCATCCTCTCCTATGCGATGAGCTCGGTCCTTACTGGCGCGGTCTTCTTCGCACTAGGCTATCTAAAGCTCGGATCCCTGATCGGGTTCTTCCCCCGGCACATCCTTGTTGGATGCATCGGCGGCGTTGGATGGTTTCTGCTGGCTACGGGGCTCGAAGTCTGCGCGAGACTGAATGGTAGCCTTTGCTACGACCTCAAGACGCTCGCGCTTATACTCGAACCGGCGACGCTCGCGCTCTGGATCGTCCCTCTACTCCTGACCGTGGCTCTGATACTATGTCAGAGATTCATTAAGACCACACTCTTCATGCCGATGTACTTTCTCTCCATCCCAGTCATCTTCCACATCGTCGTCTTTGCCATTCCGAACGTTTCTATCCCCGACGTGCGCGAAAAGGGATGGGTCTTCAGTGCTCCGGCTTCGGAGGCCCCGTTCTACCATTTCTACACTCTTTACGGTATGTAATATGCGCGGGGGGCTCGCCACGGCCAGGCCAACATAGATGCTGACCCGGGGGTGAGGTACAGATTTCGGTGCTGTTGACTGGACTGCTATCATGAAGAACATCCCAGCCATGTTCGCCCTCACCTTTTTCGGTATCCTCCATGTCCCGATCAATGTTCCTGCACTCGGAGTGTCCGCAGGCATCGACAACGCCGACCTGGACCGCGAGCTGATCGCGCATGGCCTATCTAACGCACTCTCCGGTTTCAGCGGGAGCATCCAGAACTATCTGGTCTACAGCAACTCGGTCCTGTTTATGCGGGCCGGCGGTGACAGTCGCCTTGCCGGCATCATGCTGGCAGCGGGAACGTTTGCAGTAATGGCGGCAGGGCCGGCGGTCGTAGGTTACATACCAGTCATGGCCGTCGGTGCGCTCATTTTCCTCCTCGGGATCGAGCTTATGAAGGAGGCGCTAGTTGATACTTGGGGGAAAGTGGGCAGGTTGGAGTACTTCACGGCATGTCACCCGACTCCCCTCGTCAGGAATCAGGCCACTGACTGACGGGTGGAAATCATAGATCTGTATAATTGTGGTTACCATGGGTGCGTGGGACTTCGTCATTGGCATCCTTGTCGGTGTCTTGCTCGCCTGTGTTTCACTTGTTCTCCAGACTTCGACCAAATCGCCCATCCGGGCTACATACTCGGGTACTGTTGCACGGTCCACTGTACGCAGACATCCCACGCAACAACGCTTCCTCCGTGCAGTCGGCGCGCTGGTCGAGGTCATCAAGCTCGCTGGGTATATGTTCTTCGGCACCATTGCGTCAGTTGAGACCCGCGTTCGTGACCTTTTGGAGGAACAGCCAACGACCCGTTTCGTCATCATCGACCTGGCCCACGTCTCGGGCATCGACTTTTCGGCCGCCGAAGGATTCACCCGCATGCAGCGGCTCATGGCTTCCAACAGTGTGGAGATGGTGCTGAGCGGTGTATCACGAGGCGGAGAGGTTGGCATTGCTCTCCGCGCCGTCGGAGTGTGGGGCGACAACCACAACAGCGGGCTGGTCTTCCAGACCCTCAACGAAGCACTCGAGTACACCGAGAACGATCTCCTTAGAGCACTCTACACACCCATGCGCCCCAAATCAGCAACCTCCGTAGACGTGCCCAAGCCGCCAATGTCTATAATGGATAGCACCCGCCCGTCCGCTACGTCGCCACGGCGCACCCTAGTCCAGAACGCAGCACAAACGACGCTGGGCAGTGCTGAGGTCGTGCTGAGCGACAAGTGGGCCGATTATAAGCAGCCGCTGCCGCTGATCCTGCAGACTTTTCAGGGGATGACGACGAGGAATGAAGACTTTTGGTGCGACGCGTGTGACTTCTTCAAGAAGCAGCTCTACCAAGCGGGGAAGGTGGTATTCAAGAGAGGGGTCGGTTGTTTCTTCCTTCTTTTTTTGCCCCCTGTTTCTCTCCCCTTTCTTTCGAAAGTCGGCACTGAATGCTGGATGCGATGGTGAATAGGCGGTGCCATATGCCTCCGCATTCAATGTCGACCCCAGTAAGAGACTCGGGCTATCCCTCGCATACAGCGCGACCGACGGAAGCTCACCCAACACAAGCTCACACAAGGCCTGGAATCACGCTGACTGATTGGTGCGTGATGAAGGGCGTTTCCACAGAGTTCTTCGTTATCGAAGAGGGCATGTTTCGTGCGGAGTACGATCTCGAGCAAGGCCGACTTTCTGAGAGCATAGTAGCCGGTACAATCCCTCCAATACCACACTTTCACGATGAGACACTGAGACGGAGGTTCGTAATAGGAACCACATGCGGCGAACTGCCATTCTTCTCCGAAACAATGCGAACCGCCACCGTATACGCCGAGAAGGACACGGTCGCGTGGGTCATGAACGAAAAGTCGTGGCACACGCTGCAGACGCAGCACGGAGAGGTGGCCACCGAGATGCTCAGGATCGCTCTCAAGTGAGTGCACTCGTCCCGACTCCCCGCTGGCGTTATCTCCAGGATGATAACATAATGGGCCATCTAGGTTGACGACCGAACGCATGAATGCTATCACTAGGTACGTGGGGTAGCATAAACGTTTGGCCAGTTCAGTCTCTTTGATCGTCTATCCCATGAGCGAGTACAGCTCCCGCTAGGTGTACATTTTGTACCAACTCCCCGAAGTGCGCCGTATCGCACGCAGCACTACCGCCTCGCCTATTGCCCCACCTCTTTCCCCCTTCTGTCCGCCACTCTTCCTCTTCTCTCACCAGCTTCCTTCTCTTTTCTGCCCAATTGCACACGTGATCCTTTTTTCTCTCTTTCATGAGTCAAGGTAGACTGACATCCTTTCTTTCGGTGTATTTTTTAGTTATGCTTTGACAAGTGCCGGATAAGGGATTCATCTGCTTCTTTTTTTATTTCATCTTGCTTCATCTTTTCAGTATTTGTAGTAGGGAGATGTAGGGGAGGAGGGGCGATCTCGAAGGGAGGGGAAGGTGATAATCGGATGTTTTTGGTGCAGGGGCAATAGTGTTGCTACATACGTCGAAGAACAATGGGAACCCTTAGGCAGAATGGGCTTAGCATAGAGTGATAACCTACGTCTAAATTCTAAACCTTCCACCGAGAACTCAGCCCCACAGGGGAGCCATGCCAGGGAGGTGGTGGGCGCGCCGTCCAAGATCGGGAGACGACTCACCACTCCTCTTGGCTATACTGGAAGGACAGAGAGCACAGTGTTGCTGGAGGACCCTGAGATGTTCGACGCGGAGATAATCCGGTAGGAAGAGGAGGAGGCCAGAAAGGAGGCAGAGAAAGAGAGACTGCGGCTCGTTATGTTCACTATGGATCACGAATGGAGGATGGAGCTACCGGATACGCAGTGGCATGGAAGAACGGCCAAACCTGGAAGGGGATCAAAACCCACATGGGATACAACCAGGAGGCCTACAATGCAGAGTGCGCAGCCCTCGCCCATGCACTAGAATCAGCATCGAGGAGGAACACGATCCCGGATCGAGTCACCATCTTCTCCGATGCACAGGCGGCCATCAGGCGGATGGCGTCGGATGAGCCGGGACCGGGCCAGAAATACGCACTGGAGGCGAGAAGGCATATCGCCACACTACGGAGGGCGAAGCCAGGTATCACAACCGAGATCAGGTGGTGCCCGGCGCACAAGGGGGTGGAAGGGAATGAGAAAGCGGATGAGTGGGCCAAGCTCGCAGCAGACGAGCCAGACACTCGAGGGGTGGAATGGTTGTCCTACTCTGACCGGACGGAGGTGCGCCCAATGCCCCTCCCCAGATCGCTCGCCAACATCAGGCGGGAGATCTCCGAGAAGAAACGGACAGAAGCGAGACGGTGGGCTGGAGGTCGGACCAGCAAGCAGAAATACAGGTTACCGGAAACCCACAAACCGGACACCACGGTCGCTGGAAGCACCAAGAGGCTCGCCTAGCGGTTCTACCAGCTGAAGGCGGGGCACTGCCGCACAGGACAATATCTGCATTGGGCTAAGAAACGGCCTGACCCACAGTGCTGGTGGTGCTAGTGCCCCTCGCAGACAAGGGACTATCTCTTTAAAGAGTGTTCTAAGTGGAAGGGGGAGCAGAAGATCCTCTGGGCGGAAGTGAAGAAGGAGAGGGAAGTGGAAGAGTCAGTGGAGGATCCGGGATCTCTTCGCCGATAGGAGATGCAGTCAGGCGGTACTGGACTTTCTAATAACGACAGACGTGGGAAGAATAGTGCTGCCTGTGGAAGAGGAATCCGACGCGGGGAGTGAAGGGTCGGAATGGGAGCTCCGGGAGCGTTGGGAGTGGGAAGAGGAGCGTAGAGTGCAGGCGGAGGTGCTGGGGGCCGCGGAGGAATCACTGCTGTTCCTACCCACCCCACCCTTCATGGCATCGGCGGTGGAAGAGTAGGGGGGGATGGGCTTTCCTTTGTCTTTTTTTTTTGTTCTTTCTTTGGTGCGCATTCATTTTCTTCGGGAGGGCCTGGGCGGAGGGCACAAGGGGAACTTGCAACGAGCCGCCTCGCGCGGACTGCGGACAGGAAAACTGGGTAAAAGTGTACACCGCCATGATCTGTCTAAGTCGCATGCGAGTATGAATAAACAAAAAAAAAAAAAACCGAGAACTCAGCCACAATTGCAACTGTCATTCCATTACGCGCTAGGTGGTGCCAAATTCATGTACTGGAATAAAACCTCGCACCTCTAGCGCCGCCACCAACCCCAACGCCACCCTCCGACGACGAGACAACCAGATGGGCAACAGCCAGAGCGATCGCCGTAGCTTGCTCATTGCAGGCACAATAGTTTGGACCTGCCAGCCCTTCTCGACGGATCGATCCGAATTGCTCGGTAGAGTAGGGAGAACTAGGCGCAAATTTTAACATTCACACTAGGACTGAGTTCGTAATAATATTCTACTACGCTCACTATTCTTATTCCCCATACAAAAACGACGGGAGCCGTATTCGTAGTCTTGTACTGAATATTCCTATATATAGTATGTTTGAGTATATAGAGCTTCGGCTGTGTTGGGGGATATTAGGGTTACTTCAGGTGGCGACTAGTGTGACATAACCTTCACAGCTGATTTACAGACATAAACAACAACACGTTCATCAAAAGGACTAATACCGCATGCTCCCCAGTCCACTACGCCCTGCCGCGTAGGGGCAAAGCATTAACAATCATGACTTCATTATCGACCTCGTCATCGCCCACCTTCCCTCCCCAGACAGAGCCGTCAAAGCCGCTACCACCCATTCCGACTGATGGAGAAGCCTGCGGATCGTCCGTGGGGAAATCGCGAGGCGATCGCAGAGCAAGTATTTCCGTCCGATTATCCGCCGTTAATCATCAGCGCACAAGAACCCCGTACCCCCCCCACCGAGACCGGGCCCTCCGCCGCGATCCGCCTAACCCTCGCATCCAAATGGAGTCCCTCACTTGCTGGCGGAACCCGTAGACCCACCCGCGGTGCCCCTCATGCAAACGGTGGAGGGGCGGCTAGATCTGCGTATCGGGACCATTCGTTCTTGAAAAGATGGTATTCGGTATCCACGACAGAACGTTCCCCTTTCCAGCGAAATATCCCGGTCGTGGTAGATAATGCGGGAACCTCGTGGGCACGCTGGCAATTAACGCGGATATTCGAACGAAGAACTTGCGCTGCGAGCGACTTGCCATTTCCGCACGGGCGATCCGCCGGTTTCTCCATCAGTCAGAGTGGCTGGTAGCGGCTTCGACTGCTCTGAATGAGGAGAGAAGCAGGGCGAGGATGAGGTCGATAATGAAGGCATGATTGCCGATAATTTGCACCTGGGTGGCATGGCGTAGTGGAATAGGGCGCATGTTCAATGGCGGGGCGGTATTTTGCCTTTGAAGATCGTGCTGTTGTTTTATGTTTGCAAATCAGCATGGAAGATTCTCTTGCACTAGTCGCGACGTGAAGTAACCTTTCTTTATAATGACATATGTTATCTCTCCCCAGTGATACCGATGTTCTCGTTAATAGCCCGTTCTTGTTAGAGTTGCTTTGGGGGCTCCGAGATGCAGGTGATAGTTTTCTTGTTGTCCCGTTGTTGCAGCTGTCACACTCGCTTGGTGTAGACAACCGTTTACTTGATTGCTAGCTGTCGTTCGCGTCGGCTCTGTTGCGCTCACTTTGAATTGACGGCTTGTTGTCAACGGTCTAGATTGCACCATAACGGTTTTCGGTGGGGGGGGGGGGGGCGGGGGGGGAATTAATCAGGCCTGCGTTTTCCTTATTCGAGATTGTGGTGGCATACCTTTTAACCAGTTATTAAACGCTATCGGTGTGGAGTGCCACGTTGCATGCTTCATTTCGCTCTCCGACCACGCCTCTGTCGCGAAGATGTACTCCTCACCGACGAGATTAGAAAGTAAAGTCGTCCGAAGAAAAGAAACGACGAAGGTAATCGTGTCCCACCTGCTACTCCTCATCTGCAGATGCCATGAAATCAAGCGTTGATGGCAACATTGGTGGTTCCACCCGTCAGTCACCTCGCCCACAGCACCCAGCTCGATGGATGGGAGGCGTAGGTGTTGATATGATCGCTCGATGATGCAGCCGATGTTTCTCTCGATGGCTTGGTGTCATCGGCACTGTCATGATTGTTTTGTGATGCTGGCGATGTTCTCATGGCCCATCGGCTGGACCCAAACAACTTTGCGCCTGCATGTGACAGTCGGTTGCCCCAGCCTCCTCGTACCATTGCATCCGAGGATTTGGGGGCTGACCGGTGATAATTCCTGAGATTTGCGAGATGAGATCGATGTCTGGATTCATTGTCGGAGTTACGCGACAGAGCATGAGGGAGAACAGATAGAGAGTCCGTCGCTTGTTGCGTCTTGGCCATTTGGAGTGCTGGAAAAGAAAAAAGAGTGATAAGAAGTGAAAGGATCGAGCTACTCACCTCTCCGCCATCCACCGAAGCTGGACGAGATGTTGCACTGAAACGAAGCACCGAGGAAGAGAAGGAGTGCGACAGTGCAGTGCCGGAGAGTCGAGGACGGAGGGTGGAGCGGGGGGGTGAGATGGCAGCATGGCAAGAATAAGTCAGGGACATGGAAGAAACAACGCCACTAGCACGGCAGGAGGTAGCAAAACTCTCTGAATTGAAAACACAAAGGTCGCACGAGGAAAGGGCAGGACACTGAAAACCCTACATCAGGAAAAAAAAAAATCCTATCCACGCAGCTGCTACGTTTGGTGCGTTAGGTGCGTTGATAGACGAAGCGGTTGCCAAATTTCGTGGTTAGGCTTGCACCGTGTTTTCCAAAGTTGGTAGGTACCGCTCCGTACAGATGCGGCATGGTGCAGCGCATTTACTATCCACCCATTGTGTCGCGGCATTTTACGTTGGAAGGCAGTAGTGACACGGTAACGTCCTATGCACGCAGTTGTGACTCTCAGAGGCAACGCCAGGCAGCGAGTCTACTATACACGCAGCAGCTTGGGCGTATTCCGTTAAAAGGCAGCCCTTGGCAGTAATTTCTCTATCCACGCATAGCTGACGTCCGTAGGCAATGCCAGGCGGCACATCTAGTATCCAGGCAGTAGCTTTCGCGTTTTCCATTGAAAGGCAGTACGGACAGGCTGGTATCCTATACACGCGCGGTCGCCATTTGGCGGCAACGTCAGACAGCACATCTATCCACGCAGGGTGCCTTTGCCACTTCCGTTTGAACACAGCAGGGACTGCTAATTCTTCTACTGAAGCAGACATCCTTCAAAAGTAACATCAGGCGGTATGTGTAATATCAATGCAGAGGCGGCAATACGCAACTTCGGGGCAATAAGTCAATATTTGCGGCATACAATTTACTGCCGTGATGTCATAAACGCCCTCCCAGAAGCTAGTACACCTCATTCCAAGTAGCCAAATCAATGTGGCTATTCACCATCCATGCTTTATTCGGAATTTGCAAGCAGTCAGGTTCCTCAGGAATTAGATGTGCTGCGCCACTGATAGTATCCCCGCTGATCACCGCGTACCCACTGCCTGTCGTATGTTTTGTGACTTTTACCATTCTAGACGCCCTTTCAGGCGTACCGCCTGCTGCTGGGGTCGTTGTTTGGACGAACGCGCACCAAAAGGGTCCTCCATCAGCAGCAAGCTTGAAGAGTTGCAAAAGACGGTACGGCAGGCGTCCTCAAAGCGCACCGTACAGTGGCACTTGATCCTCCCGTTGCTTGGAAACATTGACCCATACCCAGTCATGGCATGCTGGTTGTCCGTACCAAGACTTTTCACCCGTACATCGAACATATTGAAACATCTTCTCACTGTACATATTGGTGAGGGGGACTCACATGCCATGATACACGTTTACCGCACACTGCAGCAGGTTGTCGGAAGCAATTTTGATCTTCCGGGAAAGGAGCAAGCGATTTGTCGCTTGGTATAGATAATAGCTTGTTCCGAAGGTCGTCGTCCCGTACAGATGCGAGTAGCGTAGCGAAAGATATGATATTTGCCTGCTCGGAGGAGCTTTGGTCGGAAGTAAATTTCACACCAGCTAAGGAATCGCCGATGGTGCCCCTACTACTCCCAGCATTTTCACCTCTCCTCGCAGCATTGTTGAGTCTCCATATGGCAAATGCGTCACTCCGTAGGTAGTTCTCGATCATCTGCCTATAGATATCGCCGGTCCGGTTCGACTTGTTGTATGGAACCTTCAGTTGACTGCGGTGCGAGCTTTCTCCGGTCTCGGTAGACCATAGCTTGAGAGAACCATAGCGCCGTATCTGTTCCCAAAGTGAAGCATCTGATGAATCTTGGGAAAGCTGAAATCACTACCGTCGGTCACGAATCTCGCGCAATGGGCTCCTAGACGCCGCGGCCGGGGCCGCCGTCACCCTTGCCACCCTGTGGCTTGGCCTCATCACGGCTGCCGCAGCTACGGTCATCCTCCGCACTTAGTCGCTTCAACCAATCTCCGCCATATCGCGCCGGTGGCGATAATCCCCGACCGCTGGCCGGTCTAGACCTCTCTTCTTTGTTTCTTCTATGTTGCCTACGCGTCCTTCTCGTCTTTGCTGTTTCCTGTTGATAGTGCTTGTATGTCCTTCTTGTTACACCCTAAATACTACAGGGTCGGAAGGCGGATACGGACCAGGCAGGAAGGTATCGGAAACTCATCACACGGTCTTAGGAGGGCATCCTGAGACTGGGCAACCGACACTGTCGGGGCTCGGCTCGATTCGACCGACTCTGCAGCACCGGAGAATCCCGGGCCAATTACCGGCGCAGACCAGGAAAGCGCAAGTGCTGCCGCAGAGGAAGACAACCTTGGTGGTCATCATAAGCAGGACAAGCAATCGGAAGGAAAACGGGAACGCAAGGAGCTGCGAGTCTAGATTGCGGAATAGGAGCGGGGTTGTTTCCAGAGGCACGGCCCAGAGGAACAACACCATGAGTTGGGAATCGCTGTATCGTCGCAGACGGCTCGAAGGCCCGAGGCGATACCGTTGCACCCCATGGTCAGGAGACACGAGGGATCATGCTACCACTTGCATCCTCGTCATTGACACCCGATTATGGCGATGAACTCTGGGCTTTGCCAGCGCACGACAGCGTGAGCGTATCCCCCACTTATCCGAGATGCTTACAACAAGTATGATGCACGGCATACGCTGCACCAAGGTGAGGGACGTCGAGTGGAACAGATACTGAAGCGGAGGCATGACTCCAAGCCAATCCTATAGCGCTGGGTAGCCCCCGGACCAAGTACCGGCTCGTGTTCGGGAAAGTGCAAGCGCCGCTACAGGACCGCACCTCAAGGTTCGAGAGTCTATTGGGAAAGATATGGGGCGGTGCCATGCCTTGATGCCGTCGCGGCCTAAGAAAGGATAGCTGGTAGGGTTGAGGGTTCGTTGCTCTGGCTCAGGTCGAGTAACGTAATCAACCCCGCACACAACCCAATCGCGAAACCCAATGACGACGAGAGAACTGAGGCACCTGCACTGGCCACTCACAGGAGGATACGTGGATGCACTACTTTCCGATCCAATCGAGAGATTATTCATGATACGGTGATGAAGTCTAATGCCAAGGCGAAGAGTTTTCACGTCGCGGTGCGGGGTAATTTCCCCGCAGCACGTGACTTTGCCGAGTCGGATACTTATACGACGACCCGCCAACGAGCGGTGGGCAACGGGTCTTCATCGAAAATCATAGGAATCATCAGCGGAACCAGGAACCACAGAACGGTCAATCATCAACGGGCCACCTACCGGTCACCAAGACATCGGGTCAACGACCATCCCCCTACGAGTGAGTCGTCGCCACGGAACCACGAGAGATCCGCCGCCGCGATACTCGCAATCCTCCGGCAGCCGCGGGGCCTGCGTCCCGAATCGACGATACGCCTAAGCGGCAAGCGGGACGACAGTTGATCGGGAAGGACACGGGAGGATACGTAAGGGGCTCGAGAGTCTAGGTGGGAGATAGGAAGGGTCTGATGGGCAACACGTTGGTCGGCACGGATACGACCCCCGTTGAGGGTATAATCCCCGAGGCCGTAGCCAAGGGCTGACGTGGGGTCGTGACTTGAACCCAGCTATAAGCTGAGGGAATGGCGCGGTCCGTGATACCATTGGGCGGATCCTATCGTCAGACCGACCAGGACAAGTAGCTTCGGGCTCCGGCCCGCACCCAGGAGGGTCTGGTGTGTGAGCGTATTCCTTACCTTATCTTACCTGTGAGGCAGTTGTCGCGCGAGCCGTCGGGCAATACACCGGGCCCGTCTCGAATCGAACCATCCTCCGAAGCGCTGCGAGTGAGCCGTCGGGCAGTACGCCAGGCCCGTCTCCAATCGAACCATCCGCCGAAGCGCCGCGAGCGAGCCATCAGGCAATACGCCGGGCCCGTCTCCATCCGAACCATCCGCCGAAGCGCCGCGAGCGAGCCATCAGGCAATACGCCGGGCTCGTCTCCATCCGAACCATCCGCCGAAGCGCCACGAGCGAGCCATCGGGCAATACGCCGGGCCCGTCTCCATCCGAACCATCCACCGAAGCGTCGCGAGCGAGCCGTCGGGCAATGCGCCGGGCCCGTCTCGAATCGAACCATCCGCCGAAGCGCCGCGAGCGAGCCATCAGGCAATACGCCGGGCCCGTCTCCATCCGAACCATCCGCCGAAGCGCCGCGAGCGAGCCATCAGGCAATACGCCGGGCCCGTCTCGATTCGAACCATCCACCGAAGCGACACACAAGCGAGCCGTCAGGCAAGCCGCCGGGCCCGCCTCGAACCATCCGCCGGGCACGCCTCGAACCATCCGCCGAAGGGATACACAAGCGATCCGTCGAGCAAGCCGTTGCCGCGGAGCCGTGTGCGATCCGGCGCTCAAGCCGCAGCCAGCGGGCGCCGCAGATATCGAACCGAACCCCTTAGATTATTCGCTGTGAATCCCCTAACGGTGGGCGAAATTGGAAGGAGGGTCATTGGGGAAGTTATTCTTGTATAATAATTGAACGCCGGCGAAGACCGCGCGCGCCCCATCTCCTTCGTGACTATCGAGAAACCTGACTAGTACGATATTACCGTCACTCAGACGTTGACCTGACGTCCCAGTGTCACACTTCTCCTGTCCGCTACGTTTGTTGTCTCCCGTTGATTGACCTTGCGCGTTCTTCTCCCATGTTCGTTACGAGTATTGTTTTCCCTCGATTAACTTGTACGTCATTCTTCCTTTCCCTTACTGTTACTGCTTGCGCGTCCTTTCTCCTTTTGCGGCGAGTAGCGTGTTGGCCGCGCGGCGGCCGCGTGCGATCATGTGTTTTCCTTGGGCGCGGCGATTGGGTCATGATGTTAGACGGAGGAACTGTGTCAGTCTTTCGGGCAAGCTGTGATTCCACAGAGGGATGGGAAAAGTATAAAAGGAGGGGCGCGGTAGCTAGTCTGGAGATTCTACCCCACGCAATCTATTATCTCTGACCCCCCCCAGCTTTTTCGACAACCACCACTGTCTTCTGCCATCGAATAAGCTCTCTACTACGTCAAAAGAATCTCAAAGAGCGGGGCTACAGTCTCATTAGCTGCCAGCGCGATCTCTTCGATTTTCGGTTTCGACCCACCTTCGACCCTCCCCCACTGTGTGGTGCCCTTGGGCATTGCGTACCCAACCACCACAACCCCGGCCACGATCTCTGACGATGTCTCTGGAGCCTCCTCCTTGCGTGTTAAAAGCTTTCGGTAATGACGCACGTGCGTCACAAGCCAAAGCCTCCCCGCGAGATTTTACCCCATGTCTGCCTTCGGCCGTAGCCAGAGATCTCTCGACGCATTTGTCCGTCCCAGCGCTGCTGCGATCACCGAACTCCTCCCCTCTGCCACTGCCAGCCACTGTTCCCGTTCGTCTGGCAAGGGCCCCCGCACAGAATTTGACTCCAACGCCGGCTCTGAGCCTGACCTCAACAGAAACGATAGCAGCAGCAAAGCAGTAATGGACGAAATGGATTTCCAGCACACCGAACATGTGACGGCAACCCAGGCGATCGGGGATGCCGACGATTCCAACCTCGACACCCCGCAGATGGCATCTCCCATCAGCCCAGAACATGCTGCTATTCTTGCAGATTTCGAAAATATCACTGCTGCCGCTATGGAGCAGCTCTACACGAGGATTACGGCCGAAGTCAACGCATCAGTGACTGCAAGCTTCCAGAAAACTACCAGCCAGCTCAACCAACAAATCAGCCTGCTCAACGCCCGGATTACCCAGATGCAGCAACAACTCCTGACCAACCAACACCCCACACCCCCCACAATTGCACCGACCGCAGCCCCAGTTAAGAAAGTTGTGAAAACGACGATGACGAAGAAAGCTACTGCCGAAAATGCCACCAGAACCACCACCACCACCGACAATGCACTCCTGTAGTGGCACCGGCCACACTACAGACCCCGTCCACCAATCTCCGAGGATGGGAAACCGGACCACCGAAAATCCAGAAACCAAAGGCTGCACCACCAAAGCTCATCCCGAAAAAGTACCCGCAAGCCGAACGTGAAGTGACATGCTACTTCCAGAGTGGTGATGCTGGTGCTGCCAAAGGCATTCACCTTGAGAGGACCTACAGCGAACGGCAGACCATGGCAGATATGGCACTCCATCGGGCCAACTCTGCGATAGTTAACAACAAGGACGTTCTCGCACCTGCATTCATCCGGGCGCGAGTCATGGTTCGCGGCAACATTGTATTTACCACCGGTAAAAACCAGAACAACGTGATCTATGAGGACTACACCACGATCATCACAGATGCCCTCTCCTTTTATGGACAATGCCAGAAGGTTCAAATCGGAAAGCGGTACAGCCAGTTCCTGCTGCATGGCGTGCCAACCCATCTCTCCATATCCGAAATCTCACACAGCCTTTCAGCTAACTACCCCCAATTGGTTCAAGGACAGACGCCACGATGGCTCACCCCCACTGACCGACGGGAGCATAAAGCGAACTCGATAGTCGTCATAATGCTCACGGGAACCATCAAGAAAGCCAGTATTGGACACCAGCACCTCATTGTCTGTAACCGTGAATGTCAACTGTACGATTACATTGCGTACGGACGAAGCACTCAATGCCACAACTGCCAGATCTACGGCCATCCTGCTGCACTCTGCCGGAACGATTCCCGGTGTGCTGTCTGCGCTGGTTCTCACGAAATTAAAGGGCACCCGTGCATGCTCCCGATTTGCAAAAAAGGTGCTGCCTGCACTCAACCTCCCATCCGGTGTGTCAATTGCAATTCACCCCACAAGGGCAGTGACCCCAACTGCCCCGAGCGCATCAAGCTACGCAACCTCACCAAGCCAAACACGAATGCAACCATCCAGGGAGACGCCCCCATGGCGGGAGTAGCCACATAAATGACTCTACTGCATGCCGTTGGGTCCGTACAGCTGCTGAACTGTGCGCAAGGCAACGACAATTTCAGCATTGTAAGACTTCTCCCAAAAACCCGAAAATCTCATCTGCCTTCTCCAAGAACCATGGGTTGACAGACATGTGAACCCACCGTCATTACCAGGATTCGATATCTTTACCCCCTCACCTAAAAAGCCTCGATGCGTGACATACGTACGTCACGCACCTGGACTCACCACAAACACAGTCTTTACCGCACAAGACTCCTTCTTGGGAACCACAGTCACTAAGTCACACAACCAGCAAACATTCACCCTCTTTAACTTCTACTCCCCAGGACGGGCAGAGCCACTGGCTGCAATCCTACCAACCCTCAAATTACCAACCGATTGCCTACTCACGGGGGATCTTAACGCACACCACCCGTGGTGGCAGGGACTGCTTCCGCAATCCGCTCATATCTCCACTGCAAGTCACACAATTGCAAATTGGCTCGAAAACAACACCTTCTGTCTCCAGAACGAGCTGGCAATACACACACACAACCCCAGGAATGGCGGACAGCCATCTACCATCAACTTATGCTTCTCCCGAGGTTCACCAACGCAATCCATCCTGACACTCGCCGTGGACCATGATACCACCTCTGACCATAGCGCTGTTATCATCACCCTATCCCTGCCATCTGCTCTGGCACCAACCATTCCCCGTCGGTGGTGGCCCAGGGCTTACTGGGAAACGTTCAATTCCAAGATTCGATCTGCAAAGATGGATCTCTTGCAACTCCAAGGGACGGACGACACTCTTAGAGCAGTCACCAACATTACATGTCTGATTTATGAGGCGGTCGACGAGGCGGTCCCCGTGAGGATGACGCAAAAGACAGCGGCGTCCTGGTGGAACCACAGTCTTACACTGGCAAAGCAGAGTGACAAGTGTGCTGCCAGATGGGCCCGGCTGCACCCCACCAATGTGAACCTCAAAGACAGCCAATACGAACGCCACAAGTGGTCAATACTGGTACAAAACGCGAAGACGGCCTACCCAATCCACTAGCTTGAAGCCACATCCACCCGGACCGTTTGGAAAACAATTCAGCACCACAACACACACCACAAGCCAACTCCACCTCTTCAGGGACGGTCTGACTTCAAAGGTAAGTGTGAGGTGCTACGTAATTCACTCTTCCCAAAGTCAATATGGAGCAACGAACGTCACTCTCAGCGAACTTTCTTACTTCCAAGAGGGATATACGCCATCACACGCGTCCTGTCACAGCATCCGAAACCCATTTGGCCATAAAACAGCTGAAATATGGCACATCAGCTGGACCAGACGATATCACCTACAGCACCCTACGACGCTTCCACGAGGCTGCCCCACACCTTCTCCCCCACCTCTTCACCGCATGCCTCAAATATACAGCGCATCCACCGAAATGGCAACTGCCAACTGCGTTGTCATCCCCAAGCCCGGCAAGATGACGTACTCACACCCAAAATCTTATTGTCCGATCTCACTCCAATCATGTTTTCGGAAACTGCTGGAATCGATTGTGGCGAAACGCCTCTCCCATGTAGCCCTGATGTGCGGAGTGACACATCCATCACAGATGGGTGCCCAGCAAGGAAAATTCTGCAATTGACATACTACTCCGTATGATTTCACCCATTGCCACCTCTATCAGCAAAATGAAAACCACCAACCAGAACCCCACTCGACCGGATGTCCTCACGCTTGACATAGAGCGAGCGTTGAACCAGGTCCACCCGTCAACACTCCTAGAAATCATGTTTTAACGCCAAATGCTATCTTATTTCACCAACTGGGTTGCCGCCTTCAATACTGACCAGAAAATATCCTTTGGGTTTGACCAACAATCCGAGGACCCACAACCGTACCAGTGTGGTCTCCCACAGGGATCTCCTATCTCACCGATCCTCATCCTCATCTACAGTAATACCATGTTGGAGAAGCAGCACCATCCTGGTGACGCTGTTGATACATGTTACACCTGAAAATATCTCAAGTACGTAGCCAAGCTAGAGAGGGGTACGTAAGGAAGACAGAATGCACTCTGAGAGTCTAGGTGTGAGATAAGGTCCGGAGATGAGCTTACGGCCGAGACAGACCTAAGACACGTATCTCCGGAGGTGAGGGGAAGATTGCAAACACAAGAATGTTTGGGCTAGAACCCCTCCCCCGAAAGGAGGGGATGCCCCAATGCCTGCTGATGGCGTACGGACCGTCGGGCTTGGGCTAGGACCCCTCCCACGAAAGGAGGGGATGGCACATCACCTGCTGATGGCGCACGGAAGAGAGTCCGGTGGGAAGAGCACCCCGCCCGCCTGCATGAAACCTCATCTCCCCTTATCTACACCATGCCAGGACCAATGAGTCACTCCCGAGGTCTATACACCTCGGGGGAATCCAAATCCAAGTCACCACCTTTGACACTGGCCTTACTCAGATAAAAGACCGAGGTTTTCTGCCCTGACGGAAGGAAAACCAGCACTAACATCCTCACCAACACTACCACCGAAACCCACACACAAGATCTACGATTATTCCATTGTGAATTATCGAAAGTAGCCTGATTACCTTTGATTCTCCTTACCCTCCGGTTACGATACAACCCCAGTGTCACACTATAATCTTGATCTCAAATCACACTACTTTCATGACTTGCTTCGACGACACCTACTTCGAAGACCACGTTTATCTACTCGAACTATCTACCTTCTTGGAGCCTAAATCTCAATGCTCTTTCGACTACATCTTTAAGTCAATCGACGACGAAATCTCAAAACACGAGCAGTGGGAAGAATTCTTCGACGGACCTTAGCCGATCCACGAAGCAATTGAGTGCGCCCCATACCATTGGTATACCCAGCAGTGGTGGAACTGTGCGGTACTGTCCCAAACTGCCGACTTCGACGAAGACGAACTCTTCAACCTGTTTGACTACCACTTCGACTATTACTCAACCATCCACAGTGGAGACTTTCTCGACCTATAGTGAGCAATGACGACCTCTTCAGACTTCAACATGTTCCGGCTCGAGGCCCCGTGCGACCTGCTCCAAATCACCGATGGAACAACAAGATCAGAATAGGCGGTCGAAATAGCCAACCCCGCAGTCTGGGTTAGGACCCTGGTGCGCCAGCAACAGCAGGCCAAGAGCAACGTACAATGGCTTACTGAGCTGTGTGGCGACGTCTACGATAGAACCGACTGATGGACGCACGAGATCGAACAGGCCTCTCAAACCTTGGCGGATGGCAAGAGGTACGTATATGACTGAGTCAACGCTAATGAGAAAATAGTAGATGAATGGAAACGCAGCGAGCTGTCGAGCGAAGCAAATGCGTACTAATCTCTCACCAGAAACGTCTGGCAGGCTATCATCGAGCGTACCAATGAGGCCAACGAGCGACAAATATGTCAGGCTACTGAGCTGGCTTGGGTTAACGATGCCCTGTCCTTCCTGGCGCAAGCTAACATGGCCCGTAATCAACATCAGGCCAACTTTCAGGGAAACGTGGAACTGTGGGCAGCCGCACATCAGAACCGGGTGTCCACCCTGGAAAACCAACTCCGGGAGGCAAGAGCAGAGATTCAACGCATTGCAACAAAAATCCCACTACCCACAACACCACCAGTACTGGTGGGACCACCCGTATGGAGAAGCCCCACCCGCCAGGCCAGCACCAGCGCCCCATCGGCCCACTCACAACTAGCATTGGGAAGCCCGCTACACCTAAACCCGGGCCCGATGTTCTGACGACAGAGACCCCCGGCGGTACCCACAACGCCAGAAATGAGGCAGCGACTGGAGCAACTCAGACGCCACACGTCCCCAAGGCCACCAGCACCTAAGGCCGCGGCAGGACAAGGGGGAGCTCCTCACTCAACACACCCTGGATCATCCGCGGGACCTCCCTCTGGCCCGCCCTCCGAACCACCCTGACCACCTTTCAGGCACCCCCGCTCTCCTTTGCCAACTAGGAATCCTGTGCCCACAATCACCACACAGGACCTCGTATGCCTAGTGACAGAAGGAGTGGAACGGGCTCTCCAAGACCGATCGGTGGGACCCAAACAGGTCAATATCGCCCGATTAATAAAGAACAACCCGGAATCCTTCGACTGGAAAAGTTTGACCGCCTTCAATCAGTGGTGGGAAGCAGTCACCATGTTCCTTGGGTTCTATCTGGAAATGGGGGATCAACAGAAAATTGCGTGGGTAGGAACAATACTTTCGGATACGGCTCTAGTATGGCACCTACAGCGCTTCTGTGAGCTAAAGGGGAACGACACCTGGGTTAACTATGCAGCAGCCATTCAAGCGGAGTATCGCAACGAAAGGGAAGCAGCCGATGCCCAACTCAAACTAGGGCAACTGAAATACCAGGGATCGATCTGCGCCTACCTCACGGAATTCCAAGCCCTGAACAACTTCGCGAAGGTAACGGGGGAAGGCCTACGAGAAAAAATCGACTTGGCGATGCCAGATAGCATCCCAGATCTACGTTTCAACCAGAACCTGGACGAGCCTGCGGATGATAAAGGTTTCATAAACGCCACCTACCTAGCAAGAATCCAGGTAGAAAAGAAAAAGGCGCTCAAAGCAGCCCGAGAAGCGTCGAAAGGAGGGCATGCCTCAAACGAGGCACGAAAGAAGGACAATAAACGAAAAGACGAAGGAAAAAAGGACCAAGCGAGCAGAAATGGACCGGATCAATGCTCCGAAAAAATCTGGGAATGGTGGGGAGGAAAGAACCACTGGTCCTCAAAAGAGGAAGCCCTGATAGGTGTTCCGCAAAAAGAACAAGAAGCATACTTCCGAAACTGCGGTGATTGCTGGCAATGCGGACGACCCGGGCACAAAACATTCGAATGCTTCTCGTTTAACACGTTGCAAGAAACCACGCTACCGAAAGCCCCTTAGAAGACTGCAGGGGTTTCAGAAGGAAAAAGGAAATGAGACGAAGATGTAGAGGAGCACCCAGCAGCCAAAGAGCAAAAAGTGGCAGTGGTCGAAACCATGGATACCGACGCTGTTGCCCCGCAGTGGGAAGACTCCAAATCGGATATTTAAGAGGTCAGGAACCGCTGCAGCCTAAGACCTCGACGAAAATATGCGGGCTATCCAAGAAACGAAAAAACGAGGAACCTAGTACTGGAACCCCATCAAAAAATCCAAGGACAGTCCCCAGCAGCACACGCCCAATTATCACTATGATACTACACATGGGTAAAAAGAAACACCAGATCCGGGTACTACCGGATACCGGTTGCTTTGTTATGCGCCTTAATCGACAGTGGAGAAACTCGAGATCAAGAAGAAAGCGCATCGGCAACCTCACAGCATTGAGAATTACACCGGGGAAAGCGTCAAAGGAGCAGGACAATTTTATACAGAGCCAATGCTCCTCCAACACCGAAGACACTATTCCAAGGAGAAATTCGAAATTTCACCAATGGAGACAAATATCAACGCTTTCCTCCCTTGTGACTGGATAACGGCGCACCCACCCCAGGGGGCCTAGACAAACGAAGAAATTCGGTTTGACAGCACGAAATGCATAAGCGAGTGCACCAAGTACGAAACAGGCCAGTACTCGCTAACCTGGGACGAATCAGTAGCAACCGATTCGAACACGTGCGTTATTGGGTACATATCGGCGGCGGAAGGAGACCTGCTAAAGAAAGTCCCCATGGAATTCCTGCAGTATCTGGGAATAATGGGAAAAGAAGCCGCTGACACTCTTCCAATACATCGCCCTGACGATTGCAAGATCGACCTTCAGGAAGGAAGCACGGTGCCCTGGGGACCCATATACCCGCTCTCAGAGGAAGAGCTTCAAATGCTCCGGGAATGGGTAAAGGAGATGGAGCTAACAGGAAAAATCAGGCACTTCATGTCACCAGCGGGATCCCCGATCCTATTCTTACCCAAACCACACGGATGAGGACTCCTCCTCTGCATCAACTACCGAGCGCTGAACCGCATCACGATCCCAAACTGATACCCATTACCGCTGATGCAGGAACTACAAGACAGAGTTCACGGGGCACAATGGTTCACAAAAATGGACCTAAAAAACGGGTTCCACCTCATCCGAGTAAAAGAAGGGGATGAATGGAAAACCGTGTATCGAACCCGCTACATTCTCTTCGAATTCCAGGTAATGCCTTACGGAGTGACCAATGCCCCCTCCACCTTCCAAGACATGATGAATCATGTGTTTTCCGTCATGCTAGACATGGGAGTGACAGCCTACATGGACGACATACTTGTTTACGCAGGCACCCAAGAGGGACACGACCGCACGGTTAAGGAAGTGCTCAAAAGACTGCAAGCAAACGGGCTGGCAATATCCCTGGAAAAGTGCGTCTGGAAGGTGAAGGAAGTGGAATTCCTCGGGTACATAATCGGAAGAAACGGAATAAAAATGTTGGAAGAAAAAGTGGAGCCAGTATTGTGATGGAAAACTCCGAACTCGCTAACGGAGGTCCAATCCTTTCTGGGATTCGCTAATTTCTACCGGCACTTCATAAAAAACTACTCCCAAGTGGCAAAACCCCTCACGGAGTTAACAAAAAAGGACAAAGGAAAGAAATGGGCATGGAACCAAGAAGTGGAGGCCGCCTTCAAAGCCCTTAAGTACTGATTTACCACGGCCCCAATTCTGGCCCATTTCGACCCAGCAAAACCAGTCTAGTCGAAACGGACGCATCGGACTTTGCCCCAGGAGCCATCCTATCACAACCAAACAAGAAAGGACGCCTCCACCCGGTAGCCTTTCACTCCAGCAAGTTCAACCCACGGAAATCAATTACGAAATCCATGACAAGGAGCTCCTAGCAATAGTGGATGCCGTCAAACACTGGAGACGCTACTATCAGGGAGCTACCCACCAGGTCCAAGTGCTCCTGGACCATCACAATCTGGAATACTTTACCACCACTAAAGTATTAAACCGTCGGCAAGCACGCTGGGCACAGGAACTGGCAGGGATAGACTTCAAAATCTTCTACCGACCCAGGTCGCAGAACGGCAAACCAGATGCATTATCCAGCCGTTGGGAGTATCACCCAGAAAAGGGGGGGGTAGAAAACCAGCCGATCACGATGGTTTGGGAAAAAATCACTTCGACGAACGATTAACGCGATCATTCATCTGTTCCTCGGCACGGCTGGCATCACTCGTGGAAAGAAAGTGGACTCAGGAATTCCTGGCCAATGGCAGGGAGGAAGGGAAGAAGGATGAAGCCTATGAACAGGCAAGGAAACCGGAAGCGGCGGCGGAGGAACTGTCGCCGAAGGACCAAAGGGTCAAGGAACTAAGTTGCGAAAACAACCTACTGTACCGACGAAACCTGCTCTGGATACCAAGGGGACTGGTGCAGAGGATCATGGAATCAGAACACAACACGAAAGTGGCCGGACACATGGGGTAGGACAAAACCATCGAACTAATCCGACGAAACTTCTGGTGGCCAAAGATGAATCAACGAATCAACGACTTTGTCAGACGCTGCCCCGAATGCCAACAGAACAAGGCGTCCCGACACCAACCCTATGGGCTCTCCGCCCCACTAGAACTGCTTTACGCCCCATGGCAATCCATAGCAATGGACTTCATCACGGAAATCCCCATCTCGGGAGACTGTGACCAGCTATGGGTAATTGTCGACCGATTCACCAAGATGGCGTACTTCGTCCGTTCGAGGAAGGAAGGGAAGACGGCGGCAGACCTGGCTGTCATCTTTGCCCAAGAAATATGGAAGTATCACGGACTCCCCATTGACATCGTGTCAGACCGCTCCTCCAGGTTTACCTTGGAAGAGTGGAAAGAGTTCCTATGACTCTGAGGAATTCGGCCTCGAATGTCAACAGCGTTCCATCCACCGACGGATGGCCAAACGGAACGACTCAACCAAACGATCGAAGCCTACCTCCGAGCATTCGTCAGCAAGGAACAGGACGACTGGGTATGCCTGCTACCGATGGCCGAGTTCGCCTACAACAACTCGACCACCACGGGTAATGGTATGTCTCCGTTCTACGCTAACTATGGCTTCCACCCGGCAGCCATGCACCCCGTGTCGACAGAACCCCTCAACCCAGCAAGCCAAGTCTATGCCCATTGGATGCACACTGTGCACGACGAGTCCTGGAAAGGGCTGGAAGATGTACAGGAGCGAATGCGCTGGTACACCGATCCGACGCGAAAAGAACCACCAGCATACCAAGTAGGTGACTTCCAGGTAATGCTGAACGGCCGCAACATCAAAACGCGCCGTCCATCGAGGAAACTGGACCACAAGAATCATGGTCCCTGCCAGATTGAGAAAATCATTTCCCCGCTAGCCATCCACCTCACATTAACGCGGAAATGGAAAATCCACAATGTCTTCCATGTCTCGCTACTCAAACCCTATCGAACGAGTGAACACCGCGCACCTCCCCACCCATCAAAGGCGCTATGCGAGGCAGACGACATTGAACAATCGCAGGAATATGACGTCAAGGATTATGTCCTGGGTTGAATGCGGCCACGGAAATAACAAAAGAATCCTATACCTTGTCAAATGGCACGACTATCCGGAACGTAAGGACTGGACCGAAGAACCGTTCAACAACTTTTCGGTAGGCGGTCAGAAAAAACTACAGGAGTTTCACCGACAAAACCCAGACGCGCCGAGGGACTACCGACTCACCGACACCTAGGCGAGATGTCCATAAAAGGGCTCGGCAAAGCATGAGTGGTAGTAGGGCTGAGGGGGTTGGAGGACCTCATCTCATGAAAACCGGTTGACCGACTTTTGGAATAAGGAACCGGCGGTTCAGATCCAGGGCTGCGGGTGCACGCGCCCACGATAGCACAGGCACTCCTTGGCACGCGTTCAGGAGGCCGCTACCCGGATCCCGGTTACCATCACAAAGGGCACCATGGGCTCTCCCCGCACAAAAAGAGCTGGGTTCGAAATGACTCCGGAACTGAAGTCCAAAACAAGTATCAACCCCGCAGAAAGACCCACTTCTCGGGCACTCAGCCTGCTAAGGAACCCATGCCAAAGAAACGCCAGGTACCACACAACCCGGTAACGAGAACTCAGGAAAACCTGAAGCGAGATACAGGATGACGATCGAGAAGGCGCGGGTACTTCTTGACACGTATTGCGTCGCTCGAAACGAGTGTTTTTGCCTCTATCTGAATCCCGGTTTCAGCCCTCAGCCCACCGAATTCCTTCTCACTCTTCTGACGAATTGAATCCTGGTTGGGACGCGGCGTGGCAGCGAAGGAAAAATATTCGAAGACCCCACGAGGGGCACGACAGAATGGGTACGCACCGGCCTACTCAGAGGGCCCAGTCATTCCAACGGATTACAGAGTCATGTCCTGATCCGGTGACTGGGAGGGCTGTAGGGGAGGAGGACTACTGTCACGGTAACTACATTGCAAGAATTACCCCACAAAAGACACACATCCAGAAAGAGACGAGCTACCTAGATAAAAAGAAAAGTGTTAGTGCTCAGAACGAGGCTAAGGGGGAGAGGAGGTAGTGTTACACCTGAAAATATCTCAAGTACGTAGCCAAGCTAGAGAGGGGTACGTAAGGAAGACGGAATGCAGTCCGAGAGTGTAGGCGTGAGTAAGGGTCCGGAAATGAGCTTACGGGTGAGATGGACCTAAGACACGTATCTCCGGAGGTGAGGGGAGGATTGCAAACAGAGGAATGCTTGGCCTAGAACCCCTCCCCAAAAGGAGGGGATGCCCTGACGCCTGCTGATGGCGTACGGACCTCCGGGCTTAGGCTAGGACCCCTCTCCCAAAAGGAGGAGATGCTATGTCGCGTGCTGATGGCACACGGAAGAGAGTCCGGTGGGAAGAGCACCCCACGCACCTGCATGAAATCTTGTCTCCCCTTATCTACACCCAGCCAGGACCAATGAGTCACCCCCGAGGTCTATGCACCTCGGGGGAATCCAAATTCGAGTCACCACCTCTCACCCTAGCCTTACTCAGATAAAAGACCGAGGTTTTCTGCCTTGACGGAAGGAAAACCAGCACGAACAGCTTCACCAACACTACCACCGAAACACACACACATGATCTAAGATTATTCTATTGTGAATTATCGAAAGTAGCCTGATTACCTTTCATTCTCCTTACACTCCGGTTACGATACAACCCCAGTGTCACAATACGTCCTATGTTGATGACGTCTGCATGGTACAGATGTCGCCAACAGTCTCCAGAGCGAATACACTCCTCGAAGAATGAACCGAATGACAATTGAGGAATGGTGCTTGCCTCAGACTCAGTTTTGCAGCCACAAAGACCGAACTGCTCTACTGCCTCCTGCTTACCAGTAAAGACAAAGGCAACAGCCTGTCATCACACCTGCCACTCCGAATCCTCAACACCACCATCCCAGCCAAACGACATATCAAATATTTGGGGGTATTTATTGACAAGTCACCTACCTTCATTCATCACGCCACAATAGCAGCCGCCAGAGGATATAAGTTTCGAGGCAGCCTGAGCTTCCTACGCCATCAGGCCTGTGGCATCCCAGCCCACATCGCCCACCACCTGGCAATGACAGCGATTCTCGAGGCCATGTTCTGGGCATCTCCAGCATGGTGGACCGACATGCCAGCAGTATCTGCCACACTCAGCGTAACGTACAATGCTATTGCACGATGGATTACTGGCCTGCCGCTCAATATGAGAACCAGGAACCTCCTCACACTTGCCCACCTCCCCCCGATGGCTGCATATCTGGACTACCTGTCGCTACCGTATGCTATTCGCCTCCATTTTCTCCCGACTTACCATGCCCTTGGTCCCCCGCACAGCCAGCCGAATACCTATTCCAACCTTCCAGGACTACACCATCTGTACAACCTCAGCAAACACCTCGTGCAGGGCAAACTTGAAGATTGTACAACATCAACAGTGCCAGGAATAGTGAAGACCACACCTCCTAATCCAGACAAGACAACGCGGCCACAACAACTTTACGAAGAATGGCTACGCACGCTCCTCACCCCAACCATCATCATATATACTGATGGCTCCAAACTGGAGAATGGCGCTGTCAGCTGTGTATGGGTTATTTACCACTGAAGGAACCAGCAACTCCACGTGCTGGAGGGCGGACACTGCAATCTCGGCAATAGGGCTGAAGTGTACGATGCCGACCTCCATGCGGTCCAAGAAGCCGTCACCGCAGTCCTCACTACAACAGCTCCACGCGTCCTGGTTGTTGTCTACATCGACATCCAGGCTGCCGCTGAAACCCTCCAATTCAACGAATCCAACCATGAAGATGCGCGGCGCACCCTCGAAGTCATTGTCAAACTCCAGCGTCTCGGATGGCATGTTTCCACTGTTTGGTGCGCCTCCCACTTCAATATTGGCGGTAACGAGAGGGCTGAACTCTTGCCAAGGCAGGGGCGTCCTCCACAATCTCCTGCCTTTTCGCACTTACCACCATGGCCAGGCTATTCGCCCAGGCACGGATGTCATTCCTCAAGCGATGGAAGCAAGAGCTCCCACTTTCCAATCCTTTATTTAAATTCCCTGCCCACCTACACGGTGTCGACTGGGCAGTTACCCGTGCAATGTGGAGGGTGTTTTGGAACAGATCGCCTACAGACTCACTACCCAATATTCCAGCAGACCCGTGCCCATGTGGCCTCGACTTGAATACCTCACACCACCTTTAACACGACTGTCAGCTACTCGTAGTGGAGCGAACGAAGCTCCTCCAGTCCACCACCAGCGACATCCACATGTCAAGCTACATCACAGCGCCCCAGAATGACCTGGCAATCCAACACTTGCTCCGGGCAACAGGCCTGGGTCACACCCTGCATCTTTGGCTGGACAAACACCACCATCCTGCCAATGGTCTCGACGAAAGCGACTCACACTCACCGGAGCCAGACTTCGGTTCCTTCGAACCTTGTCCATGCAATGACAACTGGGGAAGACGAGATGATGGCCAGCTACTCCCCAGTGTAGTGCTACGTTTACTTGCCTCGCTTGCTTGCTTTCTTCTTTGTTGCGCAAAAATTTCCTTTCTGCGATTACTTTTGTTTCTTCTGTTCTTTTGTTCGGTGGGTTTGGGAAAGATGGGAGCCCTACGGGGGTGGTACGGTGGGTGGAACGCCAATAGCCTGTAGCGTTATGCGCAATTAATTGAAGTTGCATATTATTGCACTACACAGACCTACCTCTCTCTACCCATGAACCGGCACTGCGACCGCCAACCGCTGCGACTGCCAACCCCGATAAGAACAACAAGCCCACGCAAGGCATGTGAGAAGACCGCGACGAAACCACGCCAGACATGACAGATACCGCGGGAACGACGAGCCCACGCAACATCAGGAAAAAAAAATTTGCGTTCTGAGCAACCGGACACACTAGACACTCTTGATGGTTCGGACGCAACCTGCTTAACTCGGACGCAGTTCGCCATGGCACCGTGCATCCAGAGGCAGCTCGCCACGGCACCGTGTGTCCGGACGCAGCTCGCCATGGCATCTGCTTACCGGATGGAGCGTGTTAGGGCATTTTCCTTCTGGACACAGCCGTGTCAGGGCATTTTCCTTCTGGACCCAGCCATGTCAGGGCATTTTCCTTCTGGACCCAGCCGTGTCAGGGCATTTTCCTTCTGGACGCTGCCGTGTCAGGGCAAATGGCGTCTGGACGACGCGTGTCATGGCAACGCGGTCACGCTGGCTGTCAAAGCACGGAACATCGCAGCAAATACTCTTGTCGCATTCGCAAACACGCAGTGGGTTCCAGGCATTGTGACTCAGTCCAGTTCTATTCATTCTATCTAATGTACATCTATATATGCTACTACCACACTTTGTGCGGAAACAAAGGAAAGTTGGCAAATACGACACGACACGATGAGCACAACACGATGAGCATGACGTGTTGAGCACGACGCGATGAGCACGACGTGATGAGCACGCCGCGATGAGCACGACAAGATGAACACGACGCCATGAGCACAACGACTATGAGAAGGATGGCGATGAGCACGCCGCCGGCGGCTAGGACGATAGCAAGTAGGACGTGGCAAGTATGATTGCGACCTTTGTGACATCGTTAGAGCAGTTCTCAGAGTGACAGACAGCGCGAAGTTGTGCAATACAACGTGACAAGTACCATATCAATGAGGGTGCCGGCGGCGAGAACGATAGCGGGTAGTACGAGACGAGTATTATGTGAATCAGGGTGCCGGCGGTGGGAACGATAGCGAGTTGGCCGTGGTGAGTATGAGTGCACCTAAGACACGGCGAGTATGATGTCAATGATGGTGCCGGCGGCGAGGACGATAGCAAGTAGGACGCGGCGAGTATGATTGCAAGTAAGACGCGGCGAGTATGATGGCGAGCTTTGTGACATGGTTTGCACAGCTCTCGGAGTGACAGGCAGTGGGAAGTTGTACAATACAACGTGACGAGTACGATGTCAATGAGGGTGCCGGCAGCAAGAACGATAGGGGATAGGACGCGGCGAGTGTGGGCGAGTAGGACGCAGCAAGTATGAGAGCGAGTAAGACGTGGCGAGTATGATGGCGAGCTTTGTGACATGGTTAGTGCAGCTCTCAGAGTGACAGACAGTGGGAAGTTGTACAATACAACGTGACGAGTACGATGTCAATGAGGGTGCCAGCGGTGAGAACGATAGGGGGTAGGACGCGGCGAGTGTGGGTGAGTCGGACGCAGCAAGTAGAGGAGCGAGTAAGACACGGCGAGTATGATGGCGAGAAAGGCGCAACGAGTAAGATGTCGATTAGGAAAATGTCGACCAGTACGACGAGGTGAAAGGAGAAGAAAAAAGGGGTCTATTCATGAGTGATGAGCCGAACCTTGCGAAAGCGCAAGCGTTAGTAGTGGATTGGCGCTTTCTATTGCCAACGTACTCATCGCGTCTTTCACGCCATCATACTCGCCGCGACTTACTCGCCGCGTCCTACTCGCTATTGTTCTCGCCGCTGGCACGCTCATTGACATCGTACTCCTCACTGTGTATTGTACAACTTCCCGGTGTCTCTGTCACTCTGAGAGCTGTGCTAACCTTGTCACAAAGCTCGCCATCATACTCGCTACGTCCTACCTGCTATCATTCTCGCTGCCGGCACCCTCATTGACATCGTACTCATCACGTTGAATTGCACAACTTTCCGCTGTCTGTCACTCCGAGAGCTGTGCTAACCATGTCGCAAAGTTCACCATTATACTCGCCGCGTCTTACTTGCAATCTTACTTGCCGCATCCTACTTGCTATCGTCCTCACCGCCGGCACCCTCATTGACATCATACTTGCCACGTCTTATGCACACTCATACTCGCCACGGCCTACTCGCTATGGTTCTCGCCGCTGGCACCCTCATTGACATCATACTCACGGCGTCCTACCTGCTATCGTTCTCGCCGCCGGCACCCTCGTTGACATCGCACTCGTCACGTTGTATTGTACAACTTTCCGCTGTCTGTCACTCTGAGAGCTGCGCTAACCATGTCACAAAGTTCGCAATCATACTGGCTGCGTCCTACTTGCTGTCGTCCTCAGCGCCAGTGGCGTGCTCATAGCCATCCGCCTCATAGTCGTCATGCTCCTCCCGTCGTGTTCATCTCGTCGTGCTCATCGTGTCGTGCTCAAGGCGTCATGCTCACGGCGTCGTGCTCAATGCGTCGTGGTCATCGCGTCGTGCTCTTCGCGTCGTGCTCAACGCATCGTGACGTATTTGCCAACTTTCCTTTGTTTCCGCGCGAAGTGTGGTAGTAGCATATATAGATGTACATTAGATAGAATGAATAGAACTGGACTGAGTCACTATGCCTGGAACCCACTGCGTGTTTGCGAATGCATCAAGAGTATTTGCTACGATGTTCCGTGCCTTGACAGACAGTGTGACCGTGGTGCCATGACACGTGTCGTCCGGATGCCATTTACCCTGACACGGCTGCGCCCCGAAGGAAAATGCTCTGACACGGCTGCATCCAGAAGGAAAATGCCCTGACACGGCTGCGTCCAGTCGGAAAATGCCCTGACAAGGCTGCGTCCAGAAGGAAAATGCCCTGACACGCTCCGTCCGGTAAGCAGATGCCATGGCGTGCTGCGTCCGGATGCACGGGACCCTGGCATAAGGCGTCCGAATGCACGGTGCCATGGCGTGCTGCGTCCAGACGTACGGCGCCCTGGCATACGGCGTCCGAATGCACAGTGCCATGGTGTGCTGCGTCCGAATTCACATTGCCTGTGCGTTTCGTGATGGGAGCGGTATGTGCCCTGCCAGGGTGCGTCCAGAGCGTCCCGAGCGCCTGGTGCGTCTGGATGCAGCCTGTGCGTCCGGACGCAGATTTTTTTTCCTGATGAAGGCGTGTGAGAAGACTGTGAAGAGACCACGACAGGCGTGATGGATAATGCGAGAACAATGAGCCCACGCAAGGCATGTGAGAAGACCACGACGAGACCATGTCAGGTGTGACGGATACTGCGAGAACAACGAGCCCACATAAGGCGTGTGAGAAGACCACGACAAGACCACGCCAGGCCTGACGGATACCGCAAGTACAATAAGCCCATGCAAGGCATGTGAGAAAACCACGACGAGATCATGCCGGGCGTGATGGATACTGCAAGACTACGAGCAGCGCGTGAGTACACCAGAAGCGTGACTACGAGCTTGCCCCAAAGAACCAAGCCTATGTTACCTGTCGAGCAGTACGGAGTAGTCAAGGCAGGATCTTGATACTAGATTGCGTCCCCCTACCGACATCTAACGTAGCAACAAGAAAGACACAGTGGACTCCGCAGACCCCCTCAACCTGAGCGAATTCAGGAACGTCCCTGACGACCAGCGAGCACCGATTCCAGTAACCCCAGAGCAAAGATCCAGGCCACAGACCCCCGAGTCACCAGAACAGACCAGAAGAATGACGGAAGGACTCTACCTGTTGACCATGGAAATTTTGAAGGCCCTCCTAGCGGCACGCGACAGACCGCCGCAAACCAGATACCCAAAGCTTGAGGAGCCCGAACCGTTCGAAGGAGAAAAAGCAAAATTCAAAACGTCCCTGGCCCATTGCGAGATGAAGTTTACAACAGAGGGAAATCGATTTAGCGACGATGAGAAAAAAACGGGATACGCATCCTCCCTACTCCGAGGTTTGGCATGGAACTGGGGGAAAACCTTTCTGAACCAGGAGGGAGGAATCAACTTAACATGGGAAGAACTGAAAACTAACATGAAGCACGCCTTCGGCCAGATGGATGCCGAGGAAATTACCTTCAAAAAATTCCAGAAAATCCAGCAGGGAAATCGGACAGCAGCAACCTACTGGGCGGAATTCCAGCGAATCAAAGCAGATCTCCCGTACGTGGACAACGTATGCATTGGGCGATTTCGAGACGGATTACAGCCAGAAGTAAAAATGCACCTGGTCATAAGCGAAGTACCAGCCACCATCCTGGTAGACTATGCCACCGCGACCATCAAAACAGACAGCCGCCTATGCAACCTTAGAGTCATTAGTCGGCGCCCTGCAGATAGTCCAGAAGCACACTTCCATGTCCACACGAAAGAACCCGTCAGCACACTGGGGGATCCAATGGACATAGACACCACCCGACGGTTCAAGTTCGCAACAAGAACACCGACCCAGTTTCCCTGACGACCACAAATGGATGAATGCTACAATTGCGGGAAAATGGGGCACTTTGCAAAGGAATGCCCCCAGCTCATGAAGGCATGAGTCCCATGGAGGAGGCCATACTGGGCAGCAGAAGCCGCGTACGAAGAAGGCACCATAAACAATGAAGCAGGGAAAGAACCCGAACCAGCAGGATATGACTGCCCTCGGGAATTGGCCTAGGCAGCAGCCACCCGAGGGCGAAACCCGTTGCAGAACCAGACCCACCCTACAGAATACAAACAACCAGGTACGACCACAAAGAAAAGATCATGATCAAAGTATGAATCATAGGAACCGACGGATATGAACACAACACCACTGCCCTAGTGGACAGCCTTGTGTCCGTGAACTTTGTCGACAAGGCTTACGCGGAAGCAAGAGGAATCCCAATGCAGCAAAAAGTGACACCAAGACAGGTCCTGACCGTGGACGGGAGCGAGGTCACTGGCGGGCCGGTAACCCACGACTCCCAAGTCCACCTCACAATCAATCATCACAAGGAAGACATCCGGCTACACTGCATCACAATCGGAAATGCGCCAATCATCAACAACAAAATCAAGGAAAACTCCAAGACCAGCAAAGATCCAATTCCACCGAAATATAACGAGCTCCTCGAAGTATTCACCGAAAAAGAACCTACGGCACCTCCGCCCCACTGCACTCATGACCAACACATTCCACTGGAGGAAGGAAAGACGCCCCCGTACAAGCCCCTGTGACCCCTGAACGAAGAAAAAACAAAGGGTCTCAAGGAATACCTCGAAGTCAATGAGAAGCAGGAATGGATCCGGGCATCAATCTCCAGCTGGGGCAGCAGGAGACGACTGGAAAACAGCCTTCCAAACCTGGTACAGACAATACGAGTACTGCGTCATGCCTTTCGAGTTGACCAATGCACCTGCGCCATTCCGACGATGGATGAACGAGATTCTGAGTGAATACCTTCATATCTTCTGCGTGGCATATCTGGACAACATCCTCATCTTCTCGCAAAATCTGGAGGACCACCGAAGGCACATCCGGACAATCTTGAGATGAGTTGAGGAAACCAGGCTCACGCTGAAAGCATCCAAATGCGAATTCCATACAACGGAAATAGAATACTTGGGATACGCCATATCACTGCAGCTACTGCGAATGGACGAAGAAAAATTTTTGACCATCAAAGAATGGAAGGAACCAACAAACATCAAAGGAATCCAGAGCTTCCTTGGCTTTGCCAACTTTTACAGGCACTTTATCAGAGACTTCAGCAAAATCACGGCACCCCTATCCTTCCTCACAATGAAGGAAAAAGGATGGGAATGGAGTGATAAACAACAAGAGGCATTTGAGACACTCAAGAAAGCAATGATTACGTAACCTATACTCGAACACTTCGATCAATAAAGACCTGATACCATCGACACAGACGCCTCAGATTGCGCCATAGGAGCAATCTGCTCACAACCCGACGAAAAAGGGATCTTGCACCCCGTGGCATACTACTGAAGAAAGCTCACGGATTCAGAGCGCAACTACGATATTCACGACAAGGAACTACTAGTAATTGTAGATGCACTACGAAAATGGGATACTTATTGCAAAACAACGGGACCCAAAATCACGATTCTCACGGACGATAAGAACCTAGAATATTGGAAAACGAAGAAAGACCTTAACTGAGAGCAAGCCTGGTAAGGCAAACGACTAGCCAAATATGACTTCATGATCAAATACCGACCCGGGAAATTGGCCGGCAAGCCGGACATCCTGTCTAGAGAGTCAGGAGACTCTCCTTGGGAAGGGGATATAAAACATCGGCATAACCACAGCTGAATCCTGTTACCCGAGGAAGCTTTCAAGATGCCCCGAATCTATAACCACGCCAAAGTACTCCAAGCCAATACAACCGAAACCATCAGCCTTGAAATAAACAAAGAACTCCGGAGCAAAATCCGGACACTAAGCACTGCAGATAAAGAGATCCACAAAATCTGGAGGAAAAAGGCGAACGGGACCACCCGCGACGGAAAGATCGCACTTGGGCTATATGAGGAAAACAGCTGGTTGCTAATGTACGACGGCCTCATATGGATCCCTGACAATGAAACCCTGTGACTTTGCATATTAAGAGACCACCATAACGCGCAAGCCGTGCGACACCCGGGCTGCGAAAGAACCCTGGAACTCGTAAGCCAAAATTTCTAGTGGCCAAGACAAGGAAAGTGCGTCTACAAATATGTCGACCACAGTGACACCTGCCATCACATCAATCCAATCCAACAGGCGCCATTTGGACTGCTAATGCCACTCGAACTCCCACACCAGCCATGGGACACAATATCAATGGACTTTATCACTGCGCTGCCAACAAGCAACAGAAAAGATGTGTTATGGGTAATAATCGATCGCCTTACGAAAATGGTACACTTCGTTGCCTGCCATGGCACCATGAACCCCGAAGACCTAGCAGACCACTTCCTCCGACAGATAATCAGACCCCACGGACTGCCAAGCAGTATTATATCAGACGGAGGGTCCGTGTTTACCTCAGACTTATGGAAATGAGTAACGGAAGCACTCAGGATATCACGCAACCTCAGTACAGCCTTCCACCCGCAAACGGATGGACAAATGGAAAGGGTCAATGCCACCCTGGAGCAGTATCTCCGGGCATACTGCAACTATCAACAGGACAACTGGGATTGCCTACTGCCAATTGCCGAATTCTGCTACAACACACCCAAACCGGAAGCACAAAAATAACTGCCTTCTTCGCCAACTATGGATACCACCAGCGATTTCTGCCAGACCTCGGCAGCAGGAAGAATGAAACAGCAGAAGTATCAGAATACGTTGAGGCATTATGGAAGCTACACGAGGACCTCAGACCAGATATCAAAGAAGCGCAAATGGCTCAAACGGAGCAGGCCATCAAAGCACGACATCCGGATTCAGTATTGAATTCAGGCGATGAAGTCTGGCTGCGTCGAAAACACATCCAAACAACCCGACCATCGAACAAGCTGGAACACAAGCAAATAGGGCCGTATATCATCCTGGAGAAAGTAGGCTCACACGCCTATAAGTTGGACCTGCCAACCATTGTCAAAATCCACCCAGTCTTCCATATCAGCCTCCTCGAACCCACATCCAATACAGAATCTATCCCTGGACATCACCAGCCGCCACCACCTCCCATTATCATCTAAGAACAGCAAGAGTGGGAAGTGGAGAAAATCCTGGACTCGCGACACCACAGAAACGAGATCTAGTATCGAGTCAAGTGGACCGGTTTCCACGACCCGGATCGTACCAGTCATCCTGCCCACAACTTCAAAAACTTGCCTGACATCTTCCCGCAATTCCACGAGGAATACCCTGAGAAACAATTCCCTCCAAACTAGAAATATATCTACCACTGCCACTGTCGATGCCAACGAAGGCTAAACCTTCACCAACGCGGAGCAAGCCAACACCGAAACCGAACACAATAACAATTGGGGCATCCCCACCAATGCCACCACCACGGACGGATGGAATGCCCCTCCACCAGCACCCTCGCCCCCACTGTCCGCTGTGGGACAGCACCACGCCAACGACCAAATCTCCCTACACTGGACTGTCTGCTACGACGATTACTGTGGCACTCACCGCCAAATGAAAGATGACAACTACAACCCGCAACGAGGAATCGACCGCCACCGGCACAACCGCCGGCCCGGCAGCTGTCCCCACGCCCATCCATTCAAATTAGAGGAGGTAATCCGCAACCGACACCTAAACCCATGCAACGCCTGTGCAGACTGGCAGAAGGGAAAGCGGGTCTGCCCCGACTGCCAGTTCCTAGTGAACATGGAAGACCACCACCAACGCTGCCAAACTATGGCACTACGCATCCCGTTGGCCGACATCACGACACCTCAAGAGGATCAAGAAAACACCACACCCTTGGAAGATGCCACCACCGACGACGAGGCCCGCGCCGCTACCCTAGCAGCACTCTGAGATGAACAAATATCTTTGCTACATAACATCATAACCATGCTCCACCACACTGCTACCAGAGACGCACACCACAACCATGCCATATACCAGACGCTCACCCAGTGGATAAACGAATTCCACGACGCAGACCAACAACAACTCCAGCAAATAGCAAACACCCTGAGAGCCATCATCAATGAACAACGGCGAATGAACGAAGAACTGCAAGACCTGCAAGATGTAGGAGGAGGACTCCGGCCGCTGCAGGTGCTGCGGACGCTACCCCCAGCGTGGTGTCTAAAGTTCGGGTGACACGGACAGTGCTACGGGAGTGTAACATAGGGCTACATAGGACAGTCGTGTAGACAGTCACAGGCGGCACACGGACACTCGTATAAATTGTCCCGTGCTCGCCTCTCTAGAATAGACATGCTTCTTGCTACCCCTCAACTGGTAGCAACACTTTTTCTTTCGTGTTTTCGGTGGTATCCCGCAGTACGAGCAACAAGCCACCCACCCCCCCCCCCCCCGCGCCTTACACGACAGAGGTCAGCGAAGGAGGGCATGTGAGAAGCATCGAAGCTACCGCCGAGAAGAGCGAAGACAGCAGCTGGAGCAGAGGTTCAGTGCCGTAGAGAGAGAAAGAGAGAAAAGAGAGAGAGAGGGAAAGGGACCACCTCGCATGAAAAGTAGCTGCCAGGAGAGCAGTGAGCAGTAAGCGCGGGGGCCTGCGTTTGGGGCCCATACCTTACATTTCACCGAGCTGTTTCTGGTCATATACAGTGCACTGACCATGAAGAAGAGATCGACATCAGGAGGCATCGATTGGCCACTACCGGAAGAGGTATTCGAATGGATCGGGGAGAGCAAGATCTCGATGGATGGACAGTCAAACGCCATTCTCAGAGTATCGGCTACAGCGGTCGTGCAGTGCTACACCCGTTGGTACAACTTCCACAGCAAGATTGTATCCAAGATGGACGTGATGGCAATCGATCTGCAGGCTGCAAAATAAGGAGAAGAAGGGTGTTCCGACGCTGAAGGCACGCATCGCCACCTTTGAAATGGAGGTTGCTGTCCTGTGAGATGAATCAACCAAGTATTGGGGACAGGCCGATAAGTGGGCAGAGAGATATGGAAAGCTCACCAATAACTACCAGGCCTTGCGGATGACCGCAAACACCACTCCAGGAGTGCAGAACACCGTCATCCAAAAGATAAAGCCATTCAAGCCGAAGCAGTACGAAGGTTCACAGTACCTGGAAGTTGTCACAAGGTACCTTGACGAAGTTGAACATTACATTCGCCAGGGTGCCTCGCTGTGCCCAATGGCATCTTCGGACAACCAGAATATCGACACCTTTTGGCGTTTCCTCTCGGTGAAGATCTTTCGGTGGTTTTAGAAGGAGATAAAGGAGAGAGAAGTGGACATCATCCCACCGACCTACAGCGACTACAAGATCAAGTGGGCAGATTTCAAGAAGGTCTTCAAGGAGCAGTTTGTACCGGAGGTGGCAGTGTCTGTTGTAAGGAATGAGTGGCGCGCACTCAAGTTCAACAAAAACCAGGTGCTGAAATTCAACCAGAGGGCGTTGGAGCTGATAGAGATCCTGGGAGGTTTGCTGTCGAGCACGAGGGGAGATCTGCGATGGCAGGAGTACCTGCGGAAGCTCCCAGGGGCAGCAGCCCAAGATGTCACGCAACAGGCTCGCTTGATGTGCCGCGTCCACAAGATCAAGCTCACGCTCTCCGATATGATGGACATCATGGCAGAACAGACGCTACCATATTTGCCGCCCACCACACTTTCTGACATGCTACGAGTAGCGTCCACTCCTACGGTCACCACTTCCACTGCTGATTATGGTGATCCCATAACCTTCAGCAATATGGAGGACCCAGGACTCTATACCGTTGATGAGGTGTCAAAGCGATGTTTCCAGTGCTTGGGTTTCGGACACATTGCGAAACAGTGTCCAACTCCGAGTTCCAGTGTACGGCCTGCACAGTTTCGTCAGAGACAGGAGAATGGAAGCCACTCTCAGCGTGATAGAAGCTGCTCCCAGGCTGATGGAAGCTACTCTCGGCATGACGAAGGCTGCCAGCACCATGAAGGACAACGGCAGTGGCGTCGCGAACAGCCATCGCAGTGTCCCCCCGCACCGCGAGAGCTAGTGCAACGCTTGCCAATGTCACGTCGCCAGGACCTCTCCCTGACCCAGAAGGGGCTTGGGAAGGTGGGCAAGCTTTACATGGACAGCGAGGACCAGTGTGTCTATGCGGTTGACAACCTCGAAGTGGGATCTGGTACTTACTTGGAAGGAAGTTGGGATGACAAGGATAAGTGGGAGGGGGCCAAAGGACCAAGGATGGTAGTTCTGGGAGAAGTGTCCGATGAGAAGAATGGCAAAGGGTTGGGAAGTGATGGAGCGGGAAAAGACAGACAGTAGAAGTGATGGAGCGTCCTTCTACTAAGGAAAGGGAAGCGGCAACTTTTTACTTAACAGATCTTAATGGAATGAAGAAAAATGGTGATGAGAATTCAGATCTGTTACGTTTTTACGCAAAAGTTAAAATTTGCCGTTCCAAAACCTGCTCAGCATACACCCTTTTGGACCCAGGGGCATCGCATTGCTATATTGATTGAACATACTCAAAGCAGTTGGGACTACCTCTACGCCATGCTGGCCGCATGTCAGTGATAACGGCCGGCACCAAACACCCAACCTCTGAGAGATACCAGGTCTGGCTAGAAGGAAATATTCATGGTATTGCAGGAAACTACGCTGCCATCACAGGATGGTACACACTTTTCGATCTCAAAGGTGCTTACGACCTTATGGTGGGAAAGAACTGGCACTCGATGACACACCATATGGTGGATTCAGGTACCGTGCTCCACCTGCTGGACGAGGAGCATTTGCCTGATGGGCATGTGGCATTCGTACCCAAGTGGGCATTGAAGGAACTCCCGCCACACCAAGGATGATACCGGGAACTCCATAACCATTGGAAGTCAGTGGCTCGTACGGTGTCCATCAACCTGATATCCGCAGAGGAAACTGGCCGATCGAGGTCGAAGGCTAGTAAGGACAGAATATTCGTTGTTGACATACTAGAACAGAAGCTGAGGGAGGAATTCTGGGAATATGAATCCATGTTGGCAGACTTGGGTAAGTGGAGAGTCCAGATCCGACGGGAATTCGATGACCTGTTCCAGCCACCAAAGGGAGTGCCACCGCCAGGAGAACACGATTTCCGTATCTATATGGATCCCACCGCGTGTCATGATCCTGCCTCGCTAGCCCGTGCTGCTCGACAGATAACGTAGTCTTGGTCACCGCTTGGCAGTATTCGGCTGCGCTGTGGCGGTATCTGGCCTTGCCCTAATGTCTTCACGTCCGGCGAGGTATCGTTGCGGTATTAGGCTTCTCTGTGGCGGTATTCGGCTTCAGTCTAATCTCTTCACGCCCGGCGTGGTATCGTTGCAGTGTTCAGCTTCGCCATGGCAGTATTTGGCTTCGCCCTAATATCTTCACGCCCGGCGTGGTATCGTTGCTGTATTCGGCTTCGCTGTGGTGGTATTCGGCTTCGCCCTAATCTCTTCACGTCTGGCGTGGTATCGTTGCGGTATTTGGCTTCGCTGTGGTAGTATTTGGCTTCGCCCTAATCTCTTCACGCACGGCATGGTATTGTTGCGGTATTCGGCTTCGCTTTACTTCTCTGGGGTCTTACAGGTGGTGGTCGTAGCGCCGGTTCACGCAGGTAGAGAGATAGATCTGTGGAGAGAAATAATATGCAACTTCAATCTATTGTGTTCAGCACTACAGGCCATGTACGCTCCTCCTCGCCATACCGCCCCCATGGGGTTCCCATCTTTCCAACACCGCCCAAAATCACAAAACAAAACAAAACAAACAAACAGCAAATCAAAATCATGACATAAAGAGCATCTGCAACATTCCAGCGAAGAAAGAGCATAACTTCCCATCTATCCTCCTCCGCTTTTCGTTGTCAAATCAGGTTTTGAACGCACCAAAGTCTGGCACAGGGGAGTCAGAGTCGGACTCGTTGGTGGTATCGGTGGTGGTGTGGTCTCCATCGAGACGGAGGTGTGCAGAGTGTCCTAGCCCCGTGTCACGCAGGAAGCGCCGCAATGGCACAGAATTTACAGGTGCCAGGAGAAAGTCCAGGTACTATATATCACCGACCGCCGAGGAGAGGAGTATTGTGCGTTCGACTGCCAGCAGTGGATAGTCACGTAGCAGGTGGAGTGAGGTGTACAGGGCTGATCCACATGGGCATGGTCCTGCATCGATATTCGGTGGGGTGGCAGGTGGGTGAGCGGTTGCAAAACATTCGCCACAACGCTCGTGTATCAGCCCAGTCGACATTGTGTAGATGGTCCGGGAATTTGAAAGACGGTTTCGAGAGAGGGAGTTCGGACTTCCATTGTCGAAAAAATTCTGCGCATGTCTGGGTTTGCAGCCAGGTCTTCGTGGTGAGTGCAAATTGGCATGGTGTGGTGGACGATGCTGCCAGTTTGGCCATTGTATCAGCCCGTTCATTCCCACGTATACCACAGTGGGAGGGGCACCACACAGTGGAGATCTGGCAGCCCAGGAGTTGGAGCTTTTCGATGATTTCCTGGGTCCATTGCACATATTTGTGGTCTTGCTTGTTGAAGTGAAGGGTGTCGATTGCGACCTGGTTGTCAATACTTGTTACACCCTAAATACTACAGGGTTAGAATTCGGATACGGACCAGGCAGGAAGGTATTGAAAACTCGTCACACAGTCTTAGGACGGCATACCGAGACCGGGCAACCGACAGCGTTGGGGCTCGGCTCGGGTCAACCAACTCTGCAGCACCAGGAGGTCCCTGGGCCAAGTACCGGCGCAGACCGGGAAAGCGCAAGCGCTGCCGCGGAGGAAGACAACCTTGGTGGTCATCATAAGAAGGACAAGCAGTCGGAAGGAAATGGGAACGGAAGGAGTTGCGAATCTAGATCGCGGAATAGAAGCGGGGTTGTTTCCAGAGGCACAGCCCAGAGGAACAACACCACGAGTCGGGAATCACTGTATCGTTGCAGACGGCCCGGGGCCCGAGGCGATACTGCTGCACCCCGTTGTCAGGAGACATGAGGGATCATGCTACCACTCGCATCCTTGTCATTGACACCCGATTAGGGCGCTGAACTCTGGCTTTTGACAGCGCAGGGAGCGTGAGCGTGTCCCCCACATATCCGAGATACTTACAGCGATTATGATGCAGCGCATACGTGGCACCAAGGGGAGGGATGTCGAGTTGAACGAATACTGGAGCGGACGCTTGTCCGCAAGCCAATCCTGTAGTGCTGGGCAGCCCCCAGACCAAGTACCGACTCGTGTTCGGGAAAGTGCAAACGCCGCTACAGGACCGCACCTCAAGGTTCGAGAGTCTATTGGGAAAGATATGGGTCAGAGCTATGCCTTGATGCCGTCGCGGCCGAAGAAAGGATAGCTGGTACGGTTGAGGGTTTGTTGCTCCGGCTCAGGTCGAGTAACGTAATCAACCCCGCACACAACCCAATTGCATAACCCAATGACGACGAGAGAACTGAGGCACCTGTTCTGGCCACTCTCCGGAGGATACGTGGAAGCACTACTGTCCAATCCAATCGAGTTATCCTCTTTACGCTGATGAAGTCTATTGCCAAGACGAAGAGTTTTCACGTCACGGTGCGCGGTAATTTCCTCGCAGCATGTGACTTTCCTGAGCCGGATACTTATAGGACCAACCCACCGACGAGCGGTTGGCAACGATTCGACATCATCAGCGGAATCATCACCTGAATCGGCTAAACATCATCGAAATGCTCCACCACTTGAATCTTCTAACGATCAACGGCCCACCTACCGGTGACCCAGACATCGAGTCACCGACCTACCCCCGACGAGCGATCCGTCGAGCGAGTCGTCACCAGGTAACACAGCGATCCATCGAGCGCGCCATCGCCACGGAACCACGAGTGATTTGTTGAGCGAGTTGTCGCCACGGAGCCGCAAACAATCCAACACCCAAGTCGCACCGGTGAGGTGTGCAAGCCGTAAGGCCGCTGCTGGGCTTGCGTCGAACGAACCGCCGCAGTGAGACTCGCAAGTCCCAGGCACGCCGCTGGGCCTGCGCCTCGAATCGACGATACACACGCGAGCGGACAGACTGTCACGAGGGGTATGTACCCATTGGAAAGAGAACGAGTTAGTCAGTCTCAGAGAGTGTTGGCGGGAGATAAGCCCGGAGTTAGAGCCTTACGGACGTACCAGTCGTAAGGGATTTTTCTCCGGTCGGGCTGCAAACGCAACTATGCAGAGCGAGGAGGCCTGGACCCTTGAGGCCAGATAAACCTGCCAGACTTTGATACGCCGGTAATCCCTCATTAAGGGAAATACACGGTGCGGGGTTCAGTCGGCTTATCGTTAGACCGACCAGGACCAACGAGTATGTGTGGACTGATCCCGTAGGGATCAGGGGCTACGACTATCCGTGGCATGACCGGTGAGCTCTTACACCCGAGGCAACTCTCGACCAAGAGGAGTCACGTGGCGAATATTCTGTATCCGCCTCGAGTGACCCGCCGTAGCGCAGATACGCCAAAGCGATACGAGCAAGCCGCAAGCAGGACGTCAGTTGATCGGGAAGGAGACGGAAGGATACGTGAGGAGCTCGAGAGTCTAGGCGGGAGATAGCCCGGAGTTAGAACCTTGGGGCTGTGGCAGTCCTAAGGGATTTTTCTGCGGTCGGGCTGGAAACGCAACTATGCAGAGAGATAGAAGGGCCAGGCCGTCGAGCCAGATAAACCCTCTACTTCTGATGGGCAGGTAATCACCTCATTGAGGGATATACGCGGTGCGGGCATCAGTCGGCTTATCGTCAGTACCGACCAGGACGGGTAGCTCTGGGCTTGGGCCCACGCCCACCTTCGCTGGTGCGTGTGCGAGCGTATTCCAAACCTTATCTTACCTGTGAGGCAGTTGTCGCGCGAGCCGTTTGGCAAGCACCGAATGCGTCGAACTATCCGCCGAACCGGACCGATGCGAGCGAGCCGCCGGGCAAGACACCCGGGTCCGTCTCGACCGAACCATCCACCGAAGTGCCGCGAGCGAGCCGTCAGGCAAGACGCGGGGCCCGCCTCGAACCATCTGCCAAAGCGCCGCGAGCTAGCAGTCGGGCGACATGCTGGGCCCACCTCGAACCATCCGCCGAAGCGATACACGAGCGAGCCGTCTGGCAAGCTGCCGGGCCCGTCTTGAATCATGCGCCGCCGCGTGATCCGTCGCGACAGCGCGCTGTCCACCGAGCGATCTGTCGAGCAACCCGTTGCCGCAGAGCCACGTATGATGTGGCGCTCAAGCCGCAGCCACCGGGCGCCACCGATACCAAACCAAACCCCGTACATTATTCGCTGTGAATCCCTTAACGGTGGGCGAACTTGGAAGGATTGTCATGGGGGGTGTTATTCCTGTATAATAACTGAACGCCGGTGGAGACCGCAAGCGCCCCATCTGCTTCATGAATATCGAGAAACCTGACTACTTCATTATTACCGTCACTCCGACGTTGACCGGACGTTCCAGTGTCACACTATAATCTAGGGTTCCAAGTCACCTTTCTCGAGAATTTTGACCTTCAGACGACGTCGACTATCAGCCACACACTTTCCCTCCGGTCGACCGCGAGAGAGTCAGACACGCGACGAGGAAGAGAATCCTGCTCAACGCCAAATGCGAGCAAGGAATTTTGGGTGGCCAGGGGTCGAGTTGAAGCTCGACGGGACCTGGCAAAGCGCCGAAAGGGCAAGGAAGGAAAGACCACTTGCCGGCCATTGCGCAGAGCAGACATGGTCAAGCCGAAAGGCTTAAAAGAGAAAGACCTCCAGCCGGCCTATGAGGCGTAACTGGGAGGTCGGGCCAAGAAAGGAGCATTGGGAGTCGGTCCAAGCAGCGGTTGACGATGTCCGCGGGAAGCGCGCAAACCGCCCCACCAACCGCTCCGATGATGGTATTCTTCGCACCGGATGCGTGGCACTGAAGAGAAGCAAAGTCCGCTGGAGATGCAGTCCACAATGACGGCTGCTAAGGCAGGCAAATGACAAGGGTATTTTCGTTATCGTTGGGCTGGATATCCGGAAGAAGCAACCAGAGATGGAGCCGGTTCGACCAGAAAGCCTGCGAATGAGACCTTCAACGGACTTTCAGTGCTGCTGAGCTCGTTTTTCCTGTTTTTACCGAAACCGGACGAAAATCGCCAAAATCTAGTCATTTTTGGGACCCACCGGTACCTCCGTTTTACCGAGGAACCGGCACTCGTGTTGGAATATAGGGATTGATAGAGACGAAGATAGTGAATTGGTTGATTGATACAAAGTCGAAGGAGGAATATTCTCTCTATATACAACGCGCCTGAGGGACGCGCCAAGGGTAAAGGACAGAAGACTGTCTCCCAAACCGGTGCTCGGAGACTAAGGCTGCTGTCATCTCCGGACATGTTGCCTCTGATCCGTCATCTCCAGACGCCGTCTCCGGTCCATCATCTCCGGACGCCCATTATTCTGACACTTCCCCTCGTACGGAAGATGCAAAGGAATGCAGGAGAGGAGAAAATGAAACCGCCAGTATAGCAACAAACAGTTGCAGAGAAAAGAAACAAAAACAGTGAAACCCAGTATCCTTGGATGCCTCGTTAAAACTCATAACCATGTAAAAAACCTCATGGGAAAACCACGGACATAGGAGAAAGAGTGCATCCACCAAAGAAAGAAAGGAGAGGGAAAGAAAACCTGTTCAGCCACCCGCCAAGTGCTTCACTGGAAGCTTCACCTGGATACCAGGCCGATTTCCAGGCCGATCCATAAGAAAATCTGTCTATTGTCAGCATTGAGTGTAAATAGCAACTCCATCATAAGGCATGCGCGACTGCTCCGGTATGGGGACGCCACAGTAGCTCCCGTATTCCCAAATGAACACAAATGAACATAGGAATCGCATCTTTGAGAGTGTACGACAGCTCCGGTGTGGGGTACCGCAGCAGCTCCAGCATCACCAAGCGCGAACATCAGCTCCCCGAGCGCATGCGTCAGCTCCGGTGTGGGGCACCACAGCTGCTCCTCATCACCAAGTGCGGACACAGCTCCCCCGAGCGCATGCGTCAGCTCCGGTGTGGGGTGCCTCAGCTACTCCGTCATAACCAAGCGCACACACAGCTCCCCGAGCGCATACGTCAACTCCGGTGTGGGGCACTGCAGCTGCTCCTCATCACCAAGGCACGTACACAGCTCCGCCCAAATATTTGGGGCTCAGAAAACATACCTGCAATCGGCTATAGACCGTGAACCACGGTCTCACTCGGGTAGTCCCCGAAGTTCACCTGGGCAGTTTGTGCGGAGGGTCACTGAGAACTTCTTTCTTCTTTGAGCCTCTCTGCCTCTTGCTTCACCCAGCAATCACTTTCCTTGTGTCCTTCTCGTGTGCAGTAAAAGCATCGTGGCCCTGAATTGCTAGGCCTTCCGTACGGCTTCCGATTGCCGTAACCACCGTAGCCCCGTCGCTTGCCGTGCTGAGATCTTGCTGCGAGTGCTTGACGGGTAGTGCCGGCAATGTTGAGGTTTGAACCAACTTGGTCACTCCTCCGTGCGAGCGATGTCTCTTCCTTGATAAGGGCTGCAGTAACAGCATCCACGGTTTGCTCCTCCAAAGGTTTGTTTTTGAGAACGCCGACGGTAATTGCAAACGATTCAGGTACGGTTCGGAGGAGGTGGCAAACGACGGTGGTATCTAAGATCGCTTTTTCAGTTCCGGCCAATTCTTGGCGAATGGCGAGTAGGCAAGAGATGTATTTGGCGACCAATGTCCCAGGCTTCATCGTCGAGGTATGGAACCGGTTGATGATGTCGTTTCGGCCAGATTTCAGGGAGGCAGAATCATATTTCTGGCGAAGGAATTCCCAGACGCGGGCTGGATCGTCGATTTCGTTCTCGGGAAGGCTGCTGATGACGGTTCGGATGGTAGGTTCAACTGATAGGTAGATCATCGAAGCTGCTCGGTCAGCGCGCCAATAGAAGTCACGGGCAGTAGCAGAAGTTTCAGAGTTTGGTGGGGTTTCTTTCCGGGTGACGATCTTGAGGGCGCCTTCCGCAGTAAGGACTGCCCTCATGTCGTTTTTCCACGAATGGTAGTTGCGTGCATTAAGCAGCTTGGCGACTTCGAATTTGACAGTTTGGCGGGTAGAGGTCATGGTGGTGATGTCGTTGCGTAGCGATGCGGCTCAAGGGGTTGAGGCTTAAAAATCAAGAGTGCAGGGATAAGACGCAGAAGCGAGGCGCAAAGCGGCAGGTACAGCGGGTGCGATTATCGATGGGTAGCGGATTGGCAGAGCGTTCAATCCGGGCTCATAACCTGTTGAAATATAGAGATCGATAGAGACGAAGATAGTGAATTGGTTGATTGATACAAAGTTGAAGGAGGAACATTCTCTCTATATACAACGTGCCTGAGGGACTCGCCAAGGGGAAAGGACGGAAGACTGTCTCCCGAACCGGTGCTCGGAGACTAAGGCTGCTGTCATCTCTGGACATGTTGCCTCTGGTCCGTCATCTCCGGACGCCGTCTCCGGTCCGTCATCTCCGGACGCCCATTACTCTGACAACTCGTTCTCACTCGAAGTGGTATAGTAGCCGGACACGTTGAAATACACGTTCTGAGCACCGTTCCAGCTATTTCGGACCTCACAATGAGTTGGGCATTCGCTGCGTCCGACGCATTGGGCTTCACGCTCGGTGCTATTCTTCTGCAGCGGGCCTAGAATCGTGGACTACTCAACCGATACCAGGGTCGCTGACTACAGTACAGGAACCCGCTGGCACCGACGATACATAATACATCAATGTGCATCTCGATGGTCCAGTAGCTGGAATGGCAAACTTGACGCTTATTCAAGGCGTTCGGAGAACTGCCCTGGAAAGGGGGGGATAAGGATCGACTGCTTAGGGCAATCCGGCATGCGAAGCAGGCTGCGGCAGCCTTCATCAGAATTGGCGGCAAAGGCTCCGTACTCGCGGTACCAGCAGCACCGCCGAATACCGGGAAAGCCTCGGAAGGACGCCGTTCCATGCGGAAGCACAGGAATGGGTTGACCGAAAGGTCAACGAGGATGCCGTCCCGTGCTGAAGTGCGGGGGCAGGTTGGCCGAAAAGGCCGAGGAAGATGATGGCCGGGAGGCTTGGGAACCGGTGCAGTATGAAACTGTACCGGACAGCTGAAAGGCTGGGGAGGACACCGTTCCGAGCCGAGCGCCGGGATGGATGAGCCGAAAGCCAGGGAGTTTGAGGATGGAAACGGGATGCCTACACCGGAAGGTGGGCACCGGGCGCCAGACTCAGGACGTCAAGAGTCCCCCGGAATACGGATGGCATTCGACAGCAATACGATGTCATAACCGATACGACCTGACGAATACGCCATTCGACAGCTGCATGCTCAAGGAATGGTTAGAGAGATTTTTCCCACCGAGTTTTTCTCGATAACCAGAGCGGCAGGCTGGGAGGCTACGTTCAAAGGTCACCTTAGAGAACCGTTACATGTTTCGTCGATTTGAAATGCCAATGGACTATGGGCTCACCGATTTGAGAGACCTTTTCCCATGCGGGGTTTTCGTCTCAATAATCAAGCAATAGTACTGAGCTGAAGGACTATACGCAAGAACACCATCCTATAGCTTCGGGACGAAGCTTAGGGAGGGGGGGATAGTGTTACCCCCTAAATACTACAGGGTCGGAATTCGGATACGGACCAGGCAGGAAGGTATCGGAAACTCATCACACGGTCTTAGGACGGCATACCGTGACCGGGCAACCAACAGCGTCGGGGCTCGGCTCGGGTCAACCAACTCTGCGGCACCAGGAGGTCCCTGGGCCAAGTGCCGGCGCAGACCGGGAAAGCGCAAGCGCTGCCGCGGAGGAAGACAACCTTGGTGGTCATCATGAGAAGGACAAGCAAGCGGAAGAAACGGGAACGCAAGGAGTTGCGAGTCTAGATCGCGGAATAGGAGCGGGGTTGTTTCCAGAGGCACGGCCCAGAGGAACAACACCACGAGTTTGGAATCGCTGTATCATTGCAGACGGCCGGGGGCCCGAGGCGATACTGCTGCACCCCGTTGTCAGGAGACATGAGGGATCATGCTACCACTCGCATCCTCGTCATTGAGACGCGATTAGGGCGCTGAACTCTGCGTTTTACCAGCGCAGGGAGTGTGAGCGTGTCCCCCACTTATCCGAGATACTTACAGCGATTATGATGCCGCGCAAATGCCGCACCAAGGGGAGGGACGTCGAGTTGAACGAATACTGGAGCGGAGGCTTGTCTGCAAGCCAATTCTGTAGCGCTGGGCAGCCCCCAGACCAAGTAATGGCACGTTTTCGGGAAAGTGCAAACGCCGCTACAGGACCGCACCTCAAGGTTCAAGAGTTTATTGGAAAAGATATGGGTCGGAGCTATGCCTTGATGCCATCGCGGCTGAAGAAAGGATAGCTGGTATGGTTGAGGGTTCATTGCTACGGCTCAGGTCGAGTAACGTAATCAACCCGGCACACAACCCAATGGCATAACCCAATGACGACGAGAGAACTGAGGCACCTGTTCTGGCCAATCTCCGGAGGATACGTGGAAGCGCTACTGTCCAATCCAATCGAGTTATCCTCTTTACGATGATGCAGTCTAGTGCCAAGGCGAAGAGTTTTCACGTCGCGGTGCGGGGTAATTTCCCCGCAGCACGTGACTTCACCGAGCCGGATACTTATACGACAACCCGCCGACGAGCGGTTGGCAACGAATCGACATCATCAGCGGAATCATCACCTGAATCAGCTCAACATCATCGGAATGATCAGCAGATGCACCCACCACTTGAATCGTCTAACGATCAACAGACCACCTACCGGTGACCCAGACATCGAGTCACCGACCTTGCCCCAACGAGCGATCCGTCGAGCGAGTCGTTACCAGGGAACCGAGCGATCCGTCTAGCGCGCCGTCGCCACGGAACCACGAGCGATCCGTCGAGCGAGTCGTCGCCAGGGAACCGAGCGATCCATCTAGCGCGCCGTCACCACGGAACCACGAGCGATCCATCGAGCGAGTTGTCGCCACAGAGCCGCAAACGATCCAACACCCTAGCCGCACCGGTGAGGTGCGCAAGCCGTCAGGCGGCCGCCGGGCTTGCGTCGAACGAACCGCTGCTGTGATACTCGCAAGTCCCCGGCACGCCGCCGAGCCTACGCCTCGAATCGACGATACGCTCGCAAGCGGACAGACAGTCACGAGGGGTACGTACCCATCGGAAAGAGAACGAGTTAGTCAGTCTCAGAGAGTCAAGGCGGGTGATCAGCCTGTAGTTAGAGCCTTAGAGATGTATTAGTCATAAGGGATTTTTCTCCGGTCGGGCTGCAAACGCAACTATGCAGAGCGAGGAGGCCTGGACCCTTGAGGCCAGATAAACCTGCCAGACTTTGATAGGCCGGTAATCCCTCATTAAGGGAAATACACGGTGCGGGGTTCAGTCGGCTTATCGTTAGACCGACCAGGACCAACGAGGATGTGTGGAGTGATCCCACGGCGATCAGGGGCTACGACTATCTGTGACATGACTGGTGAGCACTTACACCTGAGGCAACTCTCGACCAAGAGGAGTCACATGGCGAACATTCTGTATCCGCCTCGAGTGACCCGCCAAAGCGCAGATACGCCAAAGCGATACGAGCAAGCCGCAAGCAGGACGATAGTTGATCGGGAAGGAGGCGGAAGGATACGTGAGGAGCTCGAGAGTCTAGGCGGGAGATAGCCGGGAATTAGAACCTTGGGGCCGTGGCGGTTCTAAGGGATTTTTCTCCGGTCGGGCTAGAAACGCAACTATGCAGAGAGATAGAAGGGCCTGGCCGTCGAGACAGTAAACCCTCTACTTCTGATGGGCCGGTAATCACCTCATTGAGGGATATACGCGGTGTGGGCATCAGTCAGCTTATAGTCAGTACCGACCAGGACGAGTAGCTCTGGGCTTGGGCCCACGCCCACCTTCGCTCCTGCATGTGCAAGCGTATTCCATACCTTATCATACCTGTGAGGCAGTTGTCGCGCGAGCCATTTGGCAAGCACCGAATGCGTTGAACGATCCGCCGAACCAGACCGATGGGAGCGAGCCGCCGGGCAAGACACCCGGGCCCATCTCGACCGAACCATGCGCCGATCTGCCGCGAGTGAGCCGTCGGGCAAGACGCTGGGCCCGCCTCGAACCATCTGCCGAAGCACCGTGAGCGAGCCGTTGGGCAAGATGCCGGACCCACGTCGAACCATCCGCCGAAGCGATACACAAGCGAGGGGCCATCTGGCAAGCTGCCGGGCCCGTCTCGAAGCATGCGCCGCCGCGCAAGCCGCCAGGACACCATGCCGTCCACCAAGAGATCAGTCGAGCAAGTCGTTGCCGCAGAGCCGCGTACGATCCGGCACTCAAGCCACAGCCGGCGGGCACCGCCAATACCGAACCGAACCCCTTAGATTATTCGCTGTGAATCCCATAACGGTGGGCGAACTTGAAACGATCGTCATGGGGGGTGTTATTCCTGTATAATAACTGAACGCCGGTGGAGACCGCGCGCGGCCCATCTCCTTCGTGAATATCGAGAAACCTAACTAGTTCAATATTACCGTCACTCCGACGTTGACCAGATGTTCCAGTGTCACAATACTGCTGGAATTGCTTCTCGCCGCTCCGGTGTGGCGCACCGATTGAAGCAACACTGCAGCAACGGCGGCGACAGCAATGCCGTGGGGAGCAATGCCATGGCAACAACAATGGCAAGGGGATCCTGGTAACAACGGCTTGGCATTCTTCCATAGCAGCCTCTTTTGCACTCTTTCTTCTATACTCTTACATACTTCTTCATAGCATTGAATAAGATACTCGTTAGGTCTACGTCGGGCGATTTCATCACCCGTCAACAATCAAATCATCTCGTTCAAACATAATCTCTCTCTCTCTCTCTCTCTCTCTCTGCTCGTGTGAAGATTCTCAGAGAAACGGTGATCGGGCAATCTTCAACAGGTTATGAGCCCGGAGCCGTAACCGCTCCACATAAGATCAAACCTCACCGCTGTCACACTCTCGCACGATCAATAGCTCCTCAGGAGCCAGTGATAAACGCGGGGGCCGGCGATTCCGAGGCCCCTTTCCTCTACGTCTCGCTTAGAAGCTTTCTCCTCGAAATTGATGGCTAACCATCTCAGTGACAGAAGATCTCTGATGATCGACATGAACTTCCCTACTTACGCATCGATACGATCTCTCCTCGTAAAACACGCACGATTCTCAGACCGATTCCTCTACCTACATACCTACTCGACGAGCATCTACAACGATCTTCATCATGAGTGACGAAACGTTCAAACACCCTGTGGGCAACGTCTGCCTACTCGATCGTACCAACTACGCAGTCTGCAAAGAAGATTGCGTGAAGGTCCTACAAGGAATCATGGCGTGGGACATCGTCATGGAGAGAGAAGAAGAACCAGAAGATCCTGGAAGACCCAATGACTTTACCAGACCCCTAGTTCTGGCACCAAAGGCATACAAGGACTACAAGCAGCGGAAATTGCAGGCCGTGGCCATCATCTACGGATCCTGTACCAATGCTGTCAAGGTATACATCAAAGGAATGGAGGATCCCATCCAGATGTGGAAAGAATTGTAGGCCCGCACAAACACTGCCAACTCTTCGGTCAGAAGAATGTCGCTCTTCCGGAAATTCAGCACTCTCCGTCCCACTCCCGGACAGCCGCTCAATACCTACTTCGCCGAATTGCTCGACAGCAGCACTGAGCTCGCTTGCTCCGAAGAAGCGGTCTCCAACATGGTCCTTAAGAATCACATCTATACAACTCTTCCTCCCGCCTATGCGGTCACGATTGAGATTCTTCAATCATGTGCAAGAGTCACTGTTCAAGAAGTCATTAATGCACAGAACGAATGCGAAACAAATGGATCGATGACAACAAAACCTGATGCTGTTTCAGATGCTCTCTACACACAACAAGGAGGAAGAGGAGGACGAGGTGGCTACCAGGGACGATACCTGAGGGGGATCGAGAAGCATGCCCATTCGAAGGAGCGGGGGCAGCAGCGGATCCTTATAGGACGGATCCATTGAGCCTATCACTCGAGACTAGCCTACTCTGAACTAGTGCTCCCTGCCTAGCGTTGGCACTCGAATCCCACTCCTACAACTACTCCCCACTCAAGAAAACAAGCCCCCCCTTCTGCAGTAACAGCCAAAAGCAAAACAAACATTTAATGCAGAAAAAAAACAAACCCCCTTCTTTTCCAGCTCCAATTTGTTCCCAAAACAACTTTGCGATCATACAATTTCTTTGAAAAATCCAACTGAAATCACCAAACGTCACTCTTCCATCATCCACCGATACATCCGAAGTCCATTCGCACCATGGTAGTCTCTAAGCATCTCCTTACTCCCACCCTTCAAATTTTCCAATGGCTCCCAAGTTGGATTTGGATATCCAACCCATTTGACAAGGTACTTGAGATCACGAGCCGCAGTACCTTGATGTTCGAGAATCCCTTCAACTTCGTATTCTGTGGCTGCTGCTAACGTCGACCGTAATGGTGGCGGTGGTGGGTGTTCCCTCGTGTTGTCGACTTTCTATGGCTTTCACCGCGTGACGTTGAAGACTGGGTGTAATCTCCAGTGGGTTGGAATATCAAGCCAGAATGCGTTGTTCCCAACTTGCTTGAGAAGCTTGAATGGTCCTGTGTATGGGTGTTGGAACTTCGGTGAATTCCGGACTTCACTAGCAACTCCAGTAACATTGGCATATCCAACTGGCAGGAGACGTGTATCCAGGAAAACGTCATCACCAACCTTGAAGGGGTGTTGTTGCCATTGCTCGTTGGCATCGGAGACCATGGCCAACTGGCTTTCCTCCATCCGTTCTCGAAACATCCATAAGATCTTTGTCAACTTTTCTGTATATGAGGCTTCAGATGGCGAATTCGGAATGAATGGTGCAGGGGCCAGTAAATCCAATGGCAGCCTTGGGATATAACCGATATCAGCTTCAAAGGGTGACATTCCAATTGCCTTATGCTTGGCTGCATTGTAGGTGAACTCGGCTAATGGTAGTAGTTGATCCCAATTCGCAGGGTCCTCCAACTGTGCAATATATGCCTTGAGGAAGGTTTCCAAGGTCGAATTTGCTTTTTCAGCTTGTCCGTCTGACTGTGGGTGATATGCTGTTGACATCCGCAGTTTGATACCGAGTTGCGAACACAGAGACTGCCAGAAACTGGAGGTGAACCGAACATCCCTATTCGACAAGATAGAAACTGGAAGTCCCCATGACCGAACATAACCAGCAATGAAGGCAGTCGCAAATGTCTCAGCAGTGAGATCCGATTCGGTAACAGGAATCCAGCGGGTTCTCTTTGTTAATGGGTCAATGACGGTTGCGAGTGCATCATATCCAGACTTCGACATGGGCAACTTGGTGATGAAATCGATGTTGACCTGTTCGGCCCGTTCCAATGGAGTGGGTAATGCCTGCAGAAGTCCATATGGTTTTGCATTCTTGTGTTTGGCCCGGTGACAAACATCGCATCCTCGTATCCAGTTGGTAATCGTATCTGTCATTCATGTCCAATGATAACAAGAGGCAACTGCAGGAATGGTCTTCTCGATACCAGCATGGCCACCTCCAAGAATTGCATCGTGAGCTTTGCGAATAACATCCGATCGTAGATTGTCTGGAATGCAAAGTTTTTTACCTGAGGGTTTGTGATAGAGAAGGCCATCCTGGAGAAGATATGACTTTGCCCTTTCTCTTGTCCTCCGAGCCTTCTTTGTCCTTGGAGTTTCACCACCTTTGTCGTTTAGGTATTCCAGTACTGGACTAAAAACCAAATCTTCAGTATATCCTGCACGGATGGCGTCCAACCAATCATTCGAAGCTGAAATCCTGAGCTCGATGACGTTTAACAGTGACCGAGTTGTTTCAGGAGTTGACGGTTGAGTGTAGGCAATTCAGCTCAGTGCATCAGCAACTGGATTGAAGGCACCTGGGAAATATTTGATGTCGTAGTCGTGTTGCTGGATTTTGTTGAGATGGCGCCACTGGCGTCTTGACAGCTTATTTTGACCAAGGATTCTTGGTATGCTCTGATGGTCGTTGCCGAATATCGATCACGAAAATCCTATCCCCACCAGGTTTTCCTCTTGATTTCATTGCCCATTCGGTTTCCTCTGCCGATATCAAGTTGATATTGGCTGCCTTGGCAATTGTTGCACAATGACTCTGAACCTCACGATACCGTTCTTGATGTGGTCGAAGGCCTGTTAATGACAACTGTGGAACAAAAGCTGGTCGGCCGTCTGTCAATAATGACCAGTCGGCATCCAACAGGTGTAGCACATTGTCGGAATCCACCAGATGGCGTGTTGTTGAATGCCAGTTCTTTCCAATAATCAAATCGTACACTCCGTTGAGGT
>Ga0307508_10000200_pt1 | contig 71996 bp, 48 predicted proteins | sample 9_EM_MG_FD_203089 | JGI IMG/M metagenome (GOLD analysis project Ga0307508, IMG submission 203089) | Populus trichocarpa ectomycorrhiza microbial communities from riparian zone in the Pacific Northwest, United States - 9_EM | ecosystem: Host-associated > Plants > Roots > Unclassified | place... | reverse complement strand
ATAGAGCCGAATGGTAGGGCGGATTAGGGATAATCCGCCCTACCTCGTCGCTGTCGGTTACAGGCGGAGACCCGTCCTGCGGGGGAACCGTTCGGTACACGGCTACAGTTTTTATGAAAACGCTCTAGTGGACGAGGCTGGGATTGAGGCGGATGGCTTCGCGGTAGTGGTCGTCGGCGTCAGCGATGCGACCGAGGGAGCGCAGTGTCATCGACAATCTCAAGTGGGCATCGGCCGAGTCTGGATCGAACTCCAACGCTTTTTCGAAATGGGGCAGCGCGTCGGCGTATCGGCCCTGTAATGCGAGCGCCGTTCCGAGCTGCAGTCGGGACTGAGGGTCGTCCGGAAGGAGAGTCACCGCGCGTTCGAAGTGCGGCAGCGCTTCCGGCATCCGGCCGGCACTGGCCAGGGCCTGTCCGAGATTACGGTGTGCGACGGCATAGCCGCCGTTGAGCTGCACCGCCGTTTGAAATTGCGCGCGGCCTTCATCCTGCCGGCCCAAGGCCATGAGCGTGACACCTAGATTGTTGTGGGCTTCGGCATATTTGGGTTGGAGCTGGATCGCGCGCTCAAGCGGGACGAGGGCGTCGTTGGCGCGGCCCAGACGCGTCAAGCAATCGCCCAAGCTGGCGAGAGCTTCAGGATAATTCGGCCGGAGCACCATGACCCGTTCCAAGTGGATCAACGCATCGTCGGGACGACCTTCATCGAGCAGAATCGTCGCCAGATTGTGGTGGGCGAGCCACGCATCGGGATTACGTCGCAAGGTGGCCTCATACAGGCCGACGTTGTCACGATAGATCGCGGCCTGCTGCCAGGTCAAAGCGCCCAGCACTGACGCGAATACAGTGGTGGTGATGATTCCGGCCCGCCCTGGCAAACGGCTGAGACCCACACCGACGGCTGCGAAGACCGCCAGGCTGGCGAGATACTGGAAGTGGTCGGCGACGTAAGAGAAGACGAACGGATACACATTGACGAAACCCAACACCGGAAAGAGCGAGCCGCCAAACAGGAGCGCAACTGCGAGCGGACCCCGGGCTCGCCGACTCCACCAGACCAGTCCGATCAGAAGTCCAAAACCGGCGACGAGGAAAAGCCATTGCCATCCGATGGATGCGTCGACGTTCCAGCGCGGATACACGAACATCAGGTCCGCGGGCCAGAAAAGTTTTCCGAGGTAGAACCAGAAGATCCGGCCGGCGAGCACCAGGCTGTCTATTCCGCTCAGGTTGAAATCGGCGCCTTGCGCGCCAATGAGCACGCGTTCGAAGTGGGCGGTGAACAGACCACCACCGGCACCCAAAGCAAACCAAGGGAGTAGTGGCACGACATCGCGGCGCCAGTCGAGACGTCCACGTTTCCACCAAAACACGACCAGCAATGCGGCAGGCAATGAGGCGGTGACGGTCTTGGTCAGCAACGCACAAACAAAGAGGACGAGGGCGAGTGCATAGTAGCGCAGTGAACGCCTCGCATCGAAACGCAAGTAGGTGAGGGCGGCGCAGAGGTAGAGCACGAGCGAGAGCGTGTTCTTCTGCTCGGAGATCCACGCCACCGACTCCACGCAGACCGGATGCAACAGAAACAGCGAGGCCGCGATCCACGCGCCCGGCACGGAGAGCCGGCGGAGCAACACCCCGAACAGGGTTGCGGCGAGGGCATGCTGCAGGACGTTGATGAGATGGTAGCCAAGTACGGCGTCGCCCCAGAGCCGATGCTCAAGCCAGAACGCCGAGTGCAGGAGCGGATAATATTGCTGGGTCACTCCGGGTTCGAACCAGATCCGCATGAGCCCGGACCACGATTGCAAAGCCGGATTCGTCACGTGGCCCATGTCGTCCCACAGGAAGTCGCCCATCAGTGACGGGGAGTAGATGACGAGTGCGGCGATGAAGAACAGCGCAGCCACCACACCCGGGAGCCAGCGGTCCAATTCCGGCGCGGCCGCGGAAACGTCAGGGGTTGAGGCGGGACGTTTGGCGGGCTTCATCGTTTTTAATCAAACTGGAAAACGTAATTTGAACCACTGAGGCGCAAAGGCACAAGCCGTCCGTTGTCGACGAGCGATCCGAAAACTAACCGGAGGTGAACGCACAAATCCGATCGCCTGATATTTGTGTCGGTTGTAGGGCTGGCCCTCGCGGCCATGCCGCTCCGTCGAACGCTAACGGCATGGCCGCAAGGGCCAGCCCTACGGTTAAACAAAAAAATCGCCGGCACTCTTGCGAGTGACGGCGATGGGCGGGATTCGTTAAGTGATTATCTCGCGTCAGGCGTTACAGATCGAACGATGCCGACAGAATGAACTGTCGCGGATCGACGATTCGATAGGTCGACGCGGTCCCGTCAAGGAAAGCACCAGTTGCCTGCAAGCCGCCGCCGCTTTCTCCCACGTTTTTCACGTTGAGTTGGAATCTGGCCTTCACTCTATCGTGATACATTTTGGTGTTATAGGCCACGAACAGATCGACATAAGTTTCAGACGGCGAGTAGATCGGCCGGCTGATATCGAGCTTCACGATTCTGTTCTCCGGGAGCCTGAGATCTTTGGCGGGATCATACCCGAGGCCGTAGAAACCAATGGCGCCCTTGTCGGACCAGCGTAACGAGCCACCCACACTCATGTTCTTGAGGATCTTGTTTTCGGTGATTCCTGCGAGGTTGTACTTCGTATTGAACTTGGCCGAGTATTTGCGGTTCTGCGGCCGGGGGCGACCGATCATTTCGCGGAACACAGCCATCGGGGCATCCACATTTCCGGCGTAATTGAGGGCGGCCGATTGAGTCGCGTTGTAGCCCGCCAGCGTGTTGAACTGGGGCCCTAGTATATTCCACCACAGCAAGTGACCAGTGGCGCCGACTGGGAGCGTGTTGGCGGTGTACGGACCATTGTTTCCACCCGCGGCGGGGGTGTAGGTTGTCTGGGTGAAGCGCGGGTCCTCGAGGGCGGTCCAAACGGGCATGCGCGCGGCGATGTATTCGTCGACGGCAGAACCAACCGCGGTGTTGATCGCCGTGGTCTTGGTGACCGACGCACTGACCGTCCAGTTGCGGGTGGGGTTGTAGTTGATTTCCAGCTCATCGCCCTTGGACTGCGAATCCATGACGGCGGCATAGGTGTTGTTGTTAACGATGGCCTTCAACCCCGTGTACTGTTCGATGGGCATTTTGATAGCGGTGGCGATTTCCGCGTCGGTGGCGGTGCCCGGCTTGCCCAGCCATGCACTCGCCTGGGTCCGCAGGTTGTAAGCATCGGTCGCGATAAAGCCCTCATACCGGAGGATGCGCTGGGCCATCGTGGTGATGTCGCCGTTGCGGAGGTCGAGTTGCTTCGTATCGAAGTGCGTGTAGCGCAGGCTAAGCTTTCCATCGAGCATGGTCATCCAGAAACCGATATCCTTGCTCGTGCCGGTTTGATTGGGCAGCTGCTTAAGAAACAGGTCGTAGGCCGGACCCTGCGCAATAAAGTTGTTCGCTTTGTTGTAGGTGAGGCTGAGGCTGCTGACCGCTTCGGCGAGGAATTTGCTCACCCCGCTGCCGCCACTGACATGGGACTCGAGGAACTTGAGGTCCCGGAACGGGCGGACTACGAGCGAAACACTCTTCGTCTTGCCGCGGGCCGGGCGCCAGCCGGAGTTCCATTGATTGGACGCCGCGAAGTTGTAAGCCCGGAGGTCCGAGGTCAGCGTAGGGAGAGGGGCGTTCTGCTCGTATACTTTGTCCTCCCGCAGGCCGAAAGTGCCGACCAATCTGCCGCCAAGGAAGGTGCTCTGGAGCACGCCACCCGTGGTCTTGATGACGTCGTGGTAGCTGTTGGCACCTCCACCGGCATCGGGGCTCGGGGTAAAGCCAATCGCACTCGCGTCCTTGATCATGGCGCCGGCCGAGGGTCCCCAGACATAATTAACCGTGGATCCTTCCGGGAAATAGCTCGGGGCGTATTCGATGCCGCCGCCGGGGGTGTTGCCAACGTAGTATTGCTCATTGATGCGGGCATAGTTGCCAGGAGCGATCCCGTAACGCGGGTCAGGAATGGTTTGCTGCACGCGGTTGCCCAACGGGGTGTTGAGGCCGATGTATTTTTGCTGCCAACCCAGGTTGGTGCCCAAGGCGGAATGACGGTAGGTGTAGTTGCGATTCTGCTGGTCCTTATATTCGTAGTAGCCGAGGAGCTGCTGGGTGCCGAGCCACTTGGTCAAACCCTTGTCCTGCGAAAAATCGATGCGATACACGGCTTGGGCACGGGTCGTGTCCCACAGCGCGGGTTTATCGCGCAGGAAGGGCTCGTTGCTCCTCAGGTACGGCCGGCCGAAATACGGATTCGGCGTACCGTCGAGGTAATGGCTGTTCACGTCGACTTGGAGCTGGCCGACATTGCTGTTCACGCTTGCAGGACCCATGGGCTGGTTTTCGAGACGTCTGGCGTCCTCACGCAGGAAGGTAATCTGAGCCGCCAGGGTTTGCTTGGGCGTGTTGAGAATGATTTGGTCGAGCTGCGCCAGGTAGGTATCGACGTCATCCCAAGCCTTGCTGTTGCCCGCCAGGTTAATTTCTTCCCAGTCGTAGATCGACTTGTCGGCCAGAGGGCGGGTGATGGAATTGAAAAGCGGCTGTTGCGTGGCGGTGTAGACTTGGGCGGCACCCGAGTTCAAAAGACCCACCCCCGCATCACTGGCTGCAAACGGATCGGTGGATGCGAATACCTGGGTGCCGTTGGTGGCGTTCGCGTTGGTATACCTCGACCTGGCCCAGTAGGAGGCTTGTCCCGGGCCGCCGATCTGGAAGACTGAACGGTTTTCCGGGCCGACGAAGAACGAGGGCGTGGCGGTGTACGGCGTGGTGGAGCCGAGGACGTTGTTGTTCCCATAGACCTGCCCGTTGGCGAGGGTGACCAAGCCGGTGACGGGATTCCAAGCCGGTTTCCCGAAACGAATCCAATCCGTGTAATAGTCGCGCGGAGTCGTGAAGTTCGGCCGCACGGACGCATTCTTGTAGCCATACCAGGAAGCTGACAGAGTGGTGTTCTTAAAGGGCTGGGCTTTGATCTGAAAGCTGGAGCGACGGGCGTTTTCACCCGAGGGCTCCCGGATGAAACCCGTGTGCTGGTAGGCATAACTCGCGCGAACGGACAGCTTTTCCTTGATGAGAACCCGGTTCACATCGGCTGAGGCGCGCCAGCCGTCATAGCTGTCACCGCGCAATTCCACCCGGGTGAAATCACGCGTGAGGTTGGCGGTGGCGGGGACTTGGTTCACCGTGCCTGAGGCGTTGCCCAAGCCGAAGATGTTGGCGTTCGGCCCGCGGCTCAATTCAAGCGAATCCATCCAGAGCGGATCAACCGGCACGCGGCCGGTGGTCGCGATATTGTTAAAGGCGATATTGGCGTTGCCGATGCCCCGAACGCGATTTGCGTTGTTCGGGTTTAAGCTCACTTGGTCGACCACTGCGCCCGTACGGTCGGTGTCGAACTGCGAGTATGATCCGGTGCCCTCGGTGCTCGCCATGTAGTCGAACACGTCGTTGATATCGATCATCGCGAAGTCGGTCATCTGCTCCTTGGTCATCACCGTGATCGACTGGCCAAGATCCTCGATTTTCGAGTTCATGCGCGTGCCTGACATCGAATTGGACGAGAAGTAGCCCTTGGTGTTGGACACGACTTCGAAAGGAGACAGCACCACGGTATCTTCGGGAGATGGTTCCTTGCGCGGTTCATTGCGCTGCTCAACCGGCACGGTCTTGGCCGGAATTTCCTTGGCGGCGGGAGACGAAGGCTGGGTGGTTTGGGCCGGGGCTAACACCGCGGACGAAACTCCGAGGAGCAGGCAGAGCGGTGCCCATAGCCGGAGGCGCGGGGTGAGAATGGGGGCGGGACGTGGGTTCATAGTCATAAGGGGTTAACCCGGCTGGAAACCGGAGTGTGGGGGTGACGGGGAATGGTAAACTAAGCCACTACGTGACTGTTTTAATCCACAATCCCGCGCCGCCGCCAAGTGCCGCGACGCGCGCATTGTTGACTGAAATTGGGTGGACCTCGGGAAGTTGAGAGACTGGAGTTGAGAGTTGAGAGTGGGGGCTGCAGAAAAGTACCGGCGCGTCGCGCGACCAGTCAGTCGCCCTCGAGATCGCTCTCTCAACCCTCAACTCTCAGCTCTCAACTACCCCTTATCCCCGCTCACACGCTTCGTCCGCACTGGCAAAGTTTTTCCCTCCTGCCACACGCCGGTCAGCAAGGCTTCATGCTGGTCTTCCGGGATGCCGGTTTCATTGCGGTGGAGCAGGCCCACCAGCATTTCCACGGCGAGTGCACCGATTTTTGCGGGATCATAGTACACTCCAGCGCTGCCCAACTTCGGATGATCCTCGAGCTCAACCAGGCCAACATCGCGTGGGACACTTAAACCGAGCGTGCGCAACCACTCGATCACTGGAGTTGCATGATTAACGAGAAGCGCGTCCGGACGCTCTTGTCGGAACCACGTGGAGAATTCGGCCTGGCTGCACGGAACGGCAGGACAGGGAGGCAGTCGGTCAGCCGCCGGGTACTGAAGTTGCTGTCCAAGATAAGCGCTCAACCACCGGTCGCCGACACGTGGACTGTCGTTGGCTTCGGAAAAAACAAAACCCACCCGCCGGTACCCGCGCTCGCGACATTGCTGCATGCCCTGCCAGGCGGTGTCGAAATGGTTTTCCGCCACGTGATGCAGCCGTGGCGAACGCAGGGTCATGCCGAGCGCCACGCAGGAAAAGCGCTCCCACGCGAGATCGAGCGAGCTCTGGCCTGGAGGTAGCCGGCCAATGATCATACCGTGAATTCCACGAACCGTGAGAATATCGCAAAACCGCTCCGGGGTCATGCCGGGTTGCCCGAGCCAGAAATGCTCCAGCCGGTAACCGAAATCCACCGCGCGGTCCCGGGCTCCCGGAAAAAAATCCGGACGGTCGTGATGCTCCGGCCGCCATCCATATCGCGTAGGATAATTAGTAACGTAAGCCAGCGTCAAATGTTTGACCTTTCGTCCCGAGCGCCGCGATTGCATCAGCGCAGAAACAAGCGGATTGATGCGATAACCCAATCGCCGCGCGAGCGCCTGGACCTTGCGCCGCACCGGCTCTGAAATTCGTGGGTGATCGCGGAGCGCGAGCGAGACCGTCGACCGGTGTACGCCGGCACCGTCTGCGACATCTTGAAGCGTGGTTTTTCCGGACATGAAAAAGGGTGGGGGATCCCGGCGGTGGTCGAAAGGTGCGCAACAATGCGCGCAGGACAGAGGTTGTCGGCTTGCGGCGGGTTTGCCAGCAACAAAGTTGCCTGCGCGTTGCGTCCCGTGCATTTCACCCCTTGCCTGGAACCAGACTGACAAATTTTCCCTCTTCGCCGAACCTACCCCATGAGTCACTCTCCTCCGCTCGCCACGGGCGTATCTTCGGCGTCGATCAAGCCGCCGCCTAACGCGGTTGGCAACTTCCGGTGGACCATCTGCGGGCTGCTGTTTTTTTCCGTCGCGCTGAATTACATCGATCGAAACATCATCGGCATCCTCAAGCAGCCGCTGAGTCAGTCGCTCGGCTGGAGCGAAACGGATTACGCTCACATCGCCTCGGCCTTCCAGTTCGCCTACGCTTTCGGCTATCTCTTCGGCGGACGGCTGATGGATCGAATCGGCGTGAAACGCGGACTCCCTCTCGCAGTATTTTTCTGGAGTATCGCCGCCGCCGCGCACGGTCTGTGTTCGCTGTTGCCCGCCAATGAAACCATGCACGTCTCACTCGCGTGGCTTTCGCTCGGTGCATTCGTGGCGCCAGTGACGGTTTTTGGTTTCATGACCGCGCGCGTTGCGCTCGGACTCGCGGAAGGTGGAAATTTTCCCGGCGCAATCAAGACGGTTGCGGAATGGTTCCCTGTGCGTGAACGCGCCATGGCCACCGGAATTTTCAACGCGGGCACCAACGTCGGCGCAATTCTTTGTCCGTTCGCAGTGCCGCGGCTCTATGCCAATTGGGGCTGGCCCGCGACCTTCTATGTGACAGGTGCACTGGGCCTCCTGTGGCTCGCCGTTTGGTGGTGGCTTTACGAATCGCCGGAACGCCACCCGCGATTGTCGCCGGCCGAGCTTGATTACATTCGCTCAGGCGTGGCGCAGGTCGACGAAAAGAAAGTAACGGTCCCGTGGCTCTCACTGCTCGGTTATCGCGCGGTGTGGGCTTATCTGGCGGCGAGCATCCTGGCCGGTCCGGTGTGGACCATCTACATGTTCTTCCTGCCGGATTTTCTGCAAAAACATTTTCAACTGAAACTCGTCGAAGTCGGCGACTGGACCGCGGTGTTTTATTTCGTGGCATCATTCGGGGGTGTCGCCGGGGGCTGGCTGACGTCCCGGCTGCTGGGTCGCGGTTGGTCGGTGAACGGCGCGCGCAAAACTGCTTTGCTCATTTGCGCGCTCGCGGTCGTGCCGATCTACCTGGCGCCGCACATGCCGTCCATCTGGCTGACCGTGCTCGTCGTCGGCCTTGCAGGTTCGGCTCATCAAGGCTGGTCGGCGAATCTTTTCAGCTTCGTCTCGGATACGATGCCGAGGCAGGCCGTCAGTTCGGTGGTGGGCCTCGGTGGATTTCTGGCCTACTTCACTGGGGGCGTCGTCACCGAGATCATCGGAAAAATTCTCCAGAGAACCGGCAGCTACACCACGGTCTTCGCTGTCGCATCGCTGCTCTACCTCGCCTCGCTATTAATCGTTCACCTGCTCGTGCCGCGCATCGGTGCGCCGGCCGCGCGTCCATCCGCTTGATCCGATTTATTTTTCTCATGACTGTTTTGCCGTCCGCCCTTGTTGCTGCCACCGTGCCGCCATTCGCCTGGAATCCCAGTGCCGGTGACGGCCGTTATCGCAATCCCGTGCTTCACGCGGATTATTCGGATCCGGACGCGGTGCGCGTTGGAGACGACTACTGGTTGGTCTCGTCGAGTTTCAGCCACGTGCCCGGTCTCCCGATTCTGCATTCCAAGGATCTCGTCAACTGGACCCTCGTCGCGCATGCGTTGCCGCGACTCGTACCGGAAGAAGTTTTTCGCACACCGCAGCACGGGAAAGGCGTTTGGGCTCCGTCCATTCGTTATCACGCAGGAAAATTCTGGATTTATTATCCCGATCCGGATTTCGGGATTTATCTCGTGACCGCTTCGGATCCGCGTGGTCCCTGGAGCGCACCGGTCTTGGTGAAGGCCGGCAAAGGTCTCATCGATCCGTGCCCACTCTGGGACAACGATGGAAAACTTTATCTGATTCACGGCTGGGCCAAGAGTCGCGCTGGAATTAGCAACCGGCTGACTTTGCTCGTGCTCGCTGGCGACGGTACGAAAGTCGAAAGCGACCTGGGCGTCGTTATCGACGGAGACAAAATTCCGGTGCCCGGATTTCGGACGCTCGAGGGGCCGAAATTATATCAGCGCAATGGTTGGTATTACATTTCCGCTCCGGCGGGCGGCGTGGCCGAAGGCTGGCAGTCAGTTTTCCGGGCGCGAAATATTCGTGGTCCCTATGAGCATCGCATCGTCATCGACCAGGGGAGCACCGCGATCAATGGACCGCATCAAGGCGCGCTGGTCGACACGGCCGCGGGCGAATGGTGGTTTCTTCATTTTCAGGATAAAGGAGCTTACGGACGGGTCGTCCACCTGCAGCCGGTGACGTGGCACGATGACTGGCCGGTGATCGGCGACGATCCCGATGGCGACGGCAAAGGCCAGCCGTTCCTCGTTCATAAAAATCCAGTGGTGCCGTCAGTGTCGCCCGACGCGCTGTCGCTCACCGCCGTGCCGGCCACCAGTGACGAATTCGATTCGCCGTCGCTCGGTCTGCAATGGCAGTGGCAGGCCAATCCCGTCGCAGACTGGTTCTCCCTGTCGGCCCGACCGGGCGCCCTGCGGCTTTTTGCGCAACCCGAGCCGCATCCGCAAAATCTATACGATGCGCCCCATCTCCTTCTGCAAAAATTCCCAGCGGAGGAATTCAGCGTCACGACCCAACTGGAACTTTCACCGCAGACCGATGGCGACAGCGCCGGGCTGATCCTGTTTGGCTTCGACTATGCATGGTTGGGACTGAAGCGCGTGCAGGGTGCAGCGGCCGTCGTCTTCGCCACCTGTCACGAAGCGGCGAAAGGTGAACCCCAAGTTGAATCGATTGTGTCAGAAAAGTCTGCCGGACCTATTTGGGTTCGGGTCACCGTGAGCAATGGCGCGAGATGCCGCTTCAGCTACAGTCTCGATGGAGCGAAATTTATTCAGGTCGAGAAAACTGAATTCACGGCCACGGTCGGCCGTTGGGTCGGCGCGAAGGTCGGATTGTTTGCCAGCGGCAGTCACGGCGCTCACGCCGACTTCGGCTGGTTCCACGTTGAGCCCGCCAACCGCTAGCACAACGCCTGTTTGACTGATAAGTTATCGCTCCGACACCGACCCATTTGTAACGTATTACGGTACAATGGTCGGGGTTCACGTGCCGGTCGTACTTTGCTTAATGATAGAAGCAGCTTGCTCCTCGACGTGGATGACTGGGTGGTTTGATCTTTGAGCATGGCAGTCGACCCCGCTGTCGGTAATACCCATAAGTCGGAAGAAGCCCGTTGGTTCGCTAAAGAAGTGCAACCACACGAATCCTTGTTGCGTTCCTGGTTGCGCGGCCTTTTTCCCTCTCTGCCTGATATGGATGACCTCGTGCAGGAGTCCTATGTGCGGCTGATCCGGGCGCGAGAGGCAGGGAAGGTCAGTCATGCCAAAGCTTATCTTTTTACGACCGCTCGCAATGCCGCACTCGATTTTTTCCGCCGGCGTAAAATTATTTCCATCGATGCCGTAGGCGATTTGTCCGACTCGACCGTCTTGGATGAGGGGCCCAGTGCGGCCGACGCCGTTAGCAAACAGCAGGAACTCGATCTTCTCTCAGAGGCGGTACGGGGCCTGCCTGATCGCTGCCGGCAGACGCTCACCCTCCGTCTTCTCTATGGACTTTCTCACAAGGAAATTGCGGCCGAACTCAAAATTTCCGAACACACCGTCAAAGCGCAGCTCGCCAAAGGCATGCGGCGTTGCTCGGCCTATTTTGCGGAACGTGGCTTGCTGAAATCCTCCATTTCTGACCAAAATCACGACCCGTGAGCTTCCACTCCCAACCGCTTTCGCCCCACGATGAAACCATCGAGGCTATGGCGGCTGCGTGGTTGGCTCAACGTGACGACGGCCTGACCGTTGAGGAGCAAGTGGATTTCGATCGCTGGCAGAAAGCGGATCCGCGGCACGCGGCCGCGGTGGCGCGGCTTGAGCAAACCTGGACTGCGTTACAACAACTGCGCGAGTTCCGGCCCGAATCGAAGATTCACCCGAATCGGGATTTGCTGGCCGGCGCGCGGTCTTCCGCGCGGATCATGCCTTTCCCCGCAGCCGCTGCCCTCGTTGGTTTGGCTGCAGCGCTTGTCATTGGCGCAGTGGTTTGGTGGCCAAACCGGGTGGTGCGGCCGGTTGAACAATCGATACCGGAATTTGCCACTACCGCCGATGGGTACCAGCGCGTCACGCTCAAGGACGGCTCAATCCTCGAACTCAACGCGAACAGCTTGGCCCGCGTCGAATTCACTCCGGGCGAACGTCACGTTGAGTTGGTACGCGGTGAAGGTCATTTCACCGTCGCGAAAGACGCGAAGCATCCGTTTATCGTTCACGCCAATTCAGTCTCGGTACGGGCTGTCGGTACGGCGTTCAATGTCCGTTTAAATGAAAGCGACGTGGAAGTACTCGTCACAGAAGGACACGTGAAAGTGGAGAACCACCTCGCGACAAAGAGTGCGACTTTACCAGCCGAATTACCGGAGCTCGGGGCCGGTCAGCGCCTGGTGGTATCGACCAAACTCACTCCGGATAACGGTCCTATTCGCGCCGAGACTGTCGCGCCTGAATCCATGCAGGAATCGCTCGCCTGGCAGGGACCACGGCTGCGTTTTGTCGACACGCCGCTGGCCAGTGTCGTGGCCCAGTTCAACCGGCATAATCAGATTCAGATCGAACTCGCGGATGATAGTCTGATGAATGTACCGGTCGACGGCAGTTTCCGTTCGGAAAACGTCGAGGCGTTCATCCGTCTGCTCGAAACCGATCGCTCCATCGTTGCCGAGCGCGTCGGTCAGGATCGGATCGTTCTCCGGCGGGCTCCGTGAAGATTTCTGTGGTAGGGTCCGTTGCCCTCAACGGACCTTCCGAGCCGGGCGATTGAGGGCAATCGCCCCACAGGCCGCAGCCTGATGTTTGGAAATTGTAGGCCCGCCGTTTCTCGGCAGTCGCCGAGCGGCATGGCCACAAGGGCCAGCCCTACGGTTTAAATCGCGTGCGAACTAGGTGTTGATGTTAGCTCAGCGTGCCGGTTAGATTTCGCGACACTTAGAGAATGACATAGAGACCAAGACCGGCTTGCGAATTTTAGATGTTTTCTGGAACTCCGTCTATCGTTCGCCAAGTTTCGGCCGCTGACCTTTCACCCCTACATGACTCCCGCTGCATCGCTACGCCGGCTGGCCGGTGTGCTTTTGCTTTTATCCGGATTGCTCGCGTTTGGAGCGAGCGAGCCCGCCCGGAAGAGTTTCCGTCTGCCCGGCGGTGACGCCGCGGTGACGCTCAAGCGCTTTGTCGAGCAATCCGGCGAGCAGGTGGTTTACCTCGTAAACTCAGTGCGCGGGATTGGAACCAAGGGAGTGAAAGGTGAATTCACGTCCCGCGAGGCTCTTAAAAAAATGCTCGCAGGCACGGGGCTGGAGATGCGCGTGGACGAACGAACCGGTGCGCTTTCCGTGAGCCGCACTGAACCGGTGGCCGGTCGAAAGCCTGTGGCGTCGCGCAACCCGTCATCCGGCGCGACGGTGTTGCCGGACGAGATTTTGCATCTGAGCCCGTTCGAAGTGAACGTGAGCAAAGACGAGGGCTATGGTGCGCTTCAGTCTAATTCCCTTACCGCCTTTAGCATCGACCTCGAAAAAATGCCGGTGACGGCCCAGGTCTTCACGTCGACGCTGATCGACGACACCGCTTCCACGTCGGTCCAGGACGTACTGGTGAATTCCACCGGTTTGGTCGGCGCCGATCCGAACAACGGCACGGCTGTACTCAATAATTCCCCGGGCGACCGCGATGGCAGCGGTGGCAATCTCGGCATCCGCGGACTGGCTTCTGCTCCGCCCAAGCGCGACGGATTGGTTGGTCCGCGCAGCACCTCGCGTACTCCCATCGGCTACAATGATACTTTTTCCCTCGAACGCATTGAGCTGATCGAGGGCCCGCAGTCATTACTCTATGGCGCGGTGGGCGGCGGCGGTGTGGTCAACGTCGTTTCCAAACGTCCGCTCTTTAATTGGCAGAGGACAACGCTCTCGTTTCGTCTCGACCAATACGGCAGCCGGCGAGCCGTACTCGATTCGAACTATGGCACGGATCGTTTCGCGGTGCGTGTGGCAGCGTTGGGCAGCGGCAGCCGCACGGTGCGGGAGAATCTCGGGAGTGACGATTACGGCCTCTACGCGACGGTGGGTTTCCGTCTCGGAAATAATACGAACGTGCGATTTTTCCATGAACTCACGGATGCGCGGGGCAACGTTAACTACACGCCGACGAGCGTCGATCTCGGTAATTTTTTCTACCAAAAGGATGCAGCTGGAAAACCGGTGAAGGACGCGGCGGGTCTTCCCGTGCTGGACTTGAATGATCCACGTCGCACGCAAGACGTGCGCTACCTCGCGCTCACGGGACAACTGGCCGACCTTCGAGGCGTGGTGTCGGATGATCCGCTGGATTACAATCACATCAGCTCGTTCGGCTCATGGTGGTCGGGCGAACATATTCGCAACAATTACAACGGCGTCACCATTGAGAGTGTGCTGCCGTGGGGTTTTGCCGCGCAGGTCACCGCGATCTACAGCGAGACGACCGATGAGCGCGCGACCGTCCTCAAGAACCTGGTGCCTGCCGCGGGTTATCCAGGAGCCGGAACGAATCCCCTCGGAGAAACCGCTGTGCGCATCACGCCGGGCTTGAACTTTCAAAGCGATCGCACCCGGGGAATCCGTCTCAATCTTTTGCACAAGGCGGAGCTCGATTTTGGGCGCCTGCGCGCTCGTTCGCAGACGGCGCTGGGTTTCGAGTGGGGGCACCAGGGCCCGGCTTTCGGCAGCGGAGGAATCGATCAGATGTATTATCAGGCTGATGCCAGTTGGAACGTCATCACCAATCCGGCGCTGACCGCTGACTATGGCCGGGTTCCACTCAGTAATCTTTATTTCGGCGTGCAGCACGGCATCCCGTCCCGCCCGCTCTTTCGGCCGGGGACGGCTCGCATCACGATCGACGGACAAAACTACGTGTTGCAGTCGCGTATCCGTCGTGACCCCACATTTATCACGGCGATCAACCCCTTCGGCTTCGTGCCGAACAATCCGCTGCCCGGCAATCCCAATGGATTTTCCGGCAACTGGAATCTGGGGGGAGACACCGATTCGCGACTGTTCAGCCTCGCCAACTACACGGAGTGGTGGGGCGGCCGGTTGACGACGCTGGCCGGCGCGAGCGTGAATCGCTTCGATACCACAAACTTTGGCCCGACATTTCTCACCCGCCTCAAGCCGCACGACTATTGGGGTTATCAGTACGGGATCAACTACGCCTTCCTGCCCTGGCTCCGGGGTTATGCGGCGCTCAGCACGGCAGGGCAGGCGGCGGGTACGACCCGGGATTTCTATGGCACGGCGCTCGAGGTGCCGAACGCGGAATCTCCGATTCCCGAGCTCGGCCTGAAACTCAAATCCGCCGACGACCGGTATTCACTGATGCTTTCCTACAATCTCACCACGAAGGTGGAAAACGAGACGAGGAATACCGGCCTCGATTTTTTCAACGCGGTCAATCCCGCCGGGATCAATGGCCGGTACAACAGCGGTGATCAGTGGATCAATCTCGACCGCAAATCTGCATCCACCGAACTCGTGTTAACTGCGCGCCCGACCAAAACGTGGCGGTTGCGACTGAGTGCGTTGAAACTCGGCGGCGAAATCACCAGCACGGTCCGCTATGCACAACTCTACAACGATCAGTTCCGTGTCACTGGCGATACTGCGGTATATGCAGATGGTTCTTCGATACGAGTTGATGTCACGACGGGCGCTGCAGTCGCCACGGGAGGCACGCCGCTCACCCTGGCGATGATCAACGACCCCACGAGCCTGCTTTACGCCGCGCCGGATCCGGATTCCGGTTCCATTACCGGCCCGCTGCTCAAGCTCGCGCTTGGCTCCACGCCGGTCGCACTCACGCATGGGGGGAGTTCTGCGACGGGCGCCACCGGCCTGCCGATCAGCGCCCTGCAATACAACTGGGCTCAACGGGGCGATGGCACAATTACCGTGGTGCGCGCGGGCGACAAGAACACCGGGATCAACGAATATACGTTTAATTTCCAGAGCAATTACAGTTTCGATACCGGGCCGTTGAAAGGTTTTGGCGTATTCGCCAGCGTGCGTGCGTTTGCCAACAACCGCGCATATTACACGCAAGTATTTCCGACGGGCAACACGGGTTCCGCGGTGCAGGCCACGCGTGTGCTTTACCGTCTGCCCAGTGCGACCATCGTCGATATCAACCTCAACTACAGCCGCAAACTCTGGGGCCGCTACGACTGGACCACGCAGCTTAACGTCAACAATATCCTCGATCACTCCGAGGTTACAATTGCACCCAATCCCACGAACGCCGCGCAACTGCGCGCACGTCTTTCCAATCAACCCCGGCAGTTCATCTGGACGAATACATTTCGGTGGTAGGATTTTGGGGTGAGGCAATGGCCTCCTTAAAATGGATTGGCGGTAGGGGCCGTTGCCCTCAACGGCCTTCCGGGTGATCGAGTATGAACAGGAAATTGTCTCGCGAAGGATGGGAAGGAAATGAAGGAGGGATGAAATAACTAAAGTACGGATTCCTTCTCATCCTTTGAATCCTTCGCGAGACAATTTCCGGGGCGCAGACCAGCGGACGTACGTCCGCTGCTACATTCGGGCCACGATCCATTTCGTGAGGTTTCGTGTGTTTCGTGAGCGGGAATTCTGACCAGCGGACTGACGTCCACTGCTACGTGTAGGCGGGTGTTTATTTTTCGGGTCTCGTGCAACTCGTACGTCAGTCCGTGGTAGGGGCGGCCTTCCGGGTGGCGGCGTGATATCCCACGGGCCGTTGAGGGCAACGGCCCCTACCGCGTTGCAACTTAAAGGCATGGTGCTGGGACCAACACCCAACGCACTGCACCGCTGGGTTTTCGCCACGCGCAAAAATATTTTCCATTTAGGCGTAGCCGGTTTCGTCGGTTCGTTCGTCTGGCTTATAACGGCCGTCATACCCTCATCGTGGCGTCCGGCGATCCCCCTACATGAACACCACCTACCTGCGCCGCTTTTCCGGCGCGATGTTTCTCTCGCTCGGCGCCCTCTCGATTGGGGCTGCTGGAGCTTTCGGCCAGACCACCGCTCCGGCCAGTCCTGCTACCACTCCTGCCAATAGCGAGGACGTGATCCAACTCAGTCCATTCGAAGTAAACGTGAGCAAGGATCGGGGCTATGGCGCCTTGCAATCCAACTCGCTTACCAACTTCAGCATGGACCTGCAGAAAATGCCTGCGACGGCGCAGGTGTTCACGCGCTCATTCCTGGACGATACCGCGTCGACCTCGATCGAGGACATGCTCGCCACTTATTCCGGCACCGTGGGCGCCAATCCCAACAACGCGGCTGCCTCGCTCGACATGGCGGGTGATCGCGATGGCGGTCAGGGTCTCGGCATCCGCGGCCTTCAGGCCAGCGGGATCAAGCGCAACAATTTCATCGGCATACCGAATAGCGCCCGCACTGGTACTGGCACGACTGATAGTTTCGACCTTGAACGCGTCGAGCTCATCGAGGGACCGCAATCGCTGCTCTTCGGCGCGGTCGGCGGCGGTGGCGTGATCAACGCAGTTACCAAACGCGCCACCTTCGGCACGCAATTTGGCTCCGTGGGTTATGTGGTCGACAACAACAGCGACCAACGTGGCACTTTCGATTTCAACGCGGGCGCCCGCAAAATCGCCGTCCGCGTGGCCGGCGTCTACCAGAAGGGCGCCACCGAGCGTTTCAATCTCAGCAATCAGCACGATTTCGACGGCCTCTACGCCCAAGTTGCCTATCAGGTCACGCCGAAAATCACGGTTCGCGTCGATGGCGAGCGCAACCACAACCTCGCGGTCTTCAATAACGATGTCAGCTTCGACACGTTCCTTCCCGTCGGCGACGTACGCCGCGGCCAGAACTCCCGCTACCTCGCGCTCACCGGCCAGCTCGCCAGCGTGACCAACGTCGTCAACGGTGGCCTCGACTACAATAATTTCAGCTCCCTCTTCGGTTGGTGGGTTAGCGAGAAGATCAACAATGACTTTCTCAGCAGCACCGTCGAAATGGACCTCGGCGCCGGATTCTCGGCCAAGGTCATTGGCGTCTACAGCGAGACGAACGACAAACGCTCGAATGCCGTCAACACCAAGAACCTCCTCCTCGCCAATACCGGCGGTAATCCGTACGGCGAAACCGCAGTCTCAATGACCAACGCCGGCTACAACGAGCAGCAGGACCGGCATTCGGGCGTCCAGATTACGATGCTCCATCAGCGCGATTTCAAATTCTGGCGCATCGAAGGTCGCTCGCAAACCGCCGCCGGCGTGGAATTCAGCAAACAGGGGCCGACCTTCGGCAGCAGCGGCTTTGACACAAAGTACTATCAAGCTGACGCCAACTGGAACCCGGTCATCAATCCCGCGCTGACGCAGGACTACGGCCGCATCCCGATGCCAACCCAATACTGGACTGTGCAAAGTGGCATCCAGACCAAGCCGCTGTTCTATCCGTATGCGGATCGAGTCACGATCAACGGCGTCAACTACATCGCCCAACACCGCATCCTTTACGACAAGTCCCGCGTGTCGGCTACCAATCCCTTCGGGACTATTCCCAATAATCCGACGGCCGCTATTCCCAACGGGTACACAGGCAATTGGAACCGGGGTTCCGATACGAACAACCGGCTGATCTATCTGGCCAACGTGACCGACTGGTTCGGTGGCAAACTCACGACGCTGGCCGGCGCGAGCATGAACACCTTCGATTCCGTCAACGTCGGCTTCACCTCTACTGGATCCCAGTTTACCGTCGTGCCGAAGAAAGACTACTGGGGCTACAATTTTGGCGGCAACGTCGAGGTGCCATACATCAAAGGACTCCGATTCTATGCGACTCTCAGCACCGCCGGTCTCTCCGCCGGCACGACCGTGGATTTCTATGGCAAGCCGTTGAAAGTTCCAGAGGCGAAAGCGCCGCAGCCGGAAATCGGCTTGAAGTGGGTCTCGCCGGAATCGCGCTTCGCGGCCCAGTTCTCCGTTAATCCTTCCACCGAGGTAACGAACGAGGTGCTGAACGCAGGTACCGACGCGTTCAACGCCGTCAACCCGAACGGCATCAACGGCCGTTACAACAGCGCCAACCAATGGGTTAATCTGGACCGCAAAGCCAGTTCGATGGAACTCGCGGTCACCGCCACTCCGACCAAGAACTGGACGATGCGTTTCGCCGCGGTCCGTTTGGAAGGCGAAGTCACCAGCACCGTGGTGTACAATACACTCTACAACGATCAGTTCCGCCTCAACTCAACTGGCACGGTTACGTACACTGACGGCACGCCCGTGATGGTCAATGCGACCAACGCCACCAACGGCCCCAAGGACACGCCGTTGACCCTGGCCATGATCAACAACTCCACGAGCGCTTTCTATGCGAACCCCGATCCGAATTCCGGCTCGATCCGCACCGCTGCGCTGATCGCCGCTCTCACCACGGTCGACCCCGTGCATGGCTCGGCCAACACCGGCGTCACCGGCCTGCCACTCTCCGCCATCCAATATAATTACACGAGCCCCAGCGGCGGTGTGATTACTGTGGTCAAGGCGGGAGACAAGAACACCGGCATCAACGAATACTCCGTCAACTTCCAGAACAAGTATACGTTCGACAGTGGTCCGCTCAATGGCCTGGCCGTGTTCTTCGATGTGAACTCCAAATTGAACGACCGATCGTACTATACGATTACCTTCCCAACCGGTTCGACGAACACCCTTCAAGGTGTGCGCTCGCTGGTTTCGAAGCCCGATCTTGTCACCTACGGCTTGGGCATCAGCTACAAGCTCAAGCTGCCCGGTCGCCTGAACAAATTCACGTGGTCGACGCAGCTCAACATCAAGAACCTCTTGGACAAGTCGGACGTGATTGTCATGCCGCTAAACACGAATGCCTCACAACTGCGGGCGGTGCTTTCGGCACAACCCCGGCTGTTCGTCTGGTCGAATTCAATCAACTTCTAATTTTGGGGGTTAGGGTTCCTTGGCTGCATCGGATGAATGGTCATCCGGTGCAGCTTTTTTTTGCGAGTGAAAGTTGGCGTTCATCGGATGGAGGAATAGAAACGCCGGATACAAAACGAAACTACGGGCAAGATGCCCACGCGTGCATCGGACGGGCCGTTGAGGGCAGCAGCCTTCGCCGAGGCTACGGCTGCCAAGACGGCCCCTACCGCCGGGCAAGCAACGCGCGATTCATTCTGTGTTCGTGGTAGGGGCGGTTGCCCTCAACCGTCCTCCGTTGATCCACCTCGAATGCAACAAGGAGAATGTCTCGCAAAGGATTTGAAGGATACGAAGGAACTGAATTGGTTGGGCTCCGATTGTTTTCCTTCGTTCCCTTCGGATCCTTTACGAGACATCAATCCGATGCTTGTGAATTTCGCGGGCGAAAAATCCGAACTGCCAGCGGGACGCCCGCAGCTACGCATGAAAATACGGATCTGTTTCTATTCGTGCGATTCGCGTGGGTCGTGGCCAATGTTTGCAGTCGAGTATCCACTGGACCGTTGAGGGCAACGGTCCCTACCCAGCGGACTTACGTCCGCTGCTACATTATTCTGTTTTCATTCGCGTCATTCGCGTGATTAGCGGGCGATGTTTTTGTGTCGGGGGCCGAACGGGCCGTTGAGGGCAACGGTCCCTACCGCCGGGCAAGTCCAAGCGTGACTCATCCCAAGTCCATGGTAGGGGCGGTTGCCCTCAACCGTCCTCCGTCGATCCACCTCGGATGCAACAAAGAGAACGTCTCGCGAAGGATTTGAAGGATACGAAGGAGCTGAATTGGTTGGGCTCCGATTGTTTTCCTTCGTTCCCTTCGAATCCTTTGCGAGACATCAATCCGATGTATGAGTATTTCTTCCGAAATGTTTCGTGTTTTTCGCCGGCGAAAATCCGGAACTGCAGGCGGGACGTCCGCAGCTACGTATGAAAATACGGATCTGTTTCTTTTCGTGCGATTCGCGTGGGTCGTGGCCAATGTTTGCGGTCGGGTATCCAACGGACCGTTGAGGGCAACAGCCCCTACCCAGCGGACTTACGTCCGCTGCTACATTATTCTGCTTTCATTCGCGTCATTCGCGTGATTAGCGGGCGATGGGTTTGCATCGGGGTCGAACGGGCCGTTGAGGGCAACGGCCCCTACCACAAAAAAGCGGCAAGCCAGGTGGCCTGCCGCTGCGTTTGTGACTGTAGAAACGTTTTTGGTGCGAGCGTTTCGATTCGCGCTCAGAGATTGAGCGTCAGCTGCACATAATAGTAGCTCGCGTCTTTCGAACCGACGGCGGCGAGCGACTGCTTGATGTAGTCGCCGCGATAATAGTGGCTCACGCCGACTTCGATTTGCGCGTAAGGCTTGAACGTCCAGCCGGCCACGAGATCGACTTCCGTGCCGAGTTTGTCGCTGTAGGACGGATTGATGCGGTAACCTTTGCCGGATCCCGGTGCGTTCGTGGCGGGCAGCGCCGGAGCGAAATTGCGCGGCACGCCGGCGACATTGTACCAAAAGTCAGACGTCTGATCGAGGTACTGATAATGCACTTCGGCCGCGAGACTGAGATTAGCGAGCGGCTTGACGGTGTAAGCGAGACGGATGTCGTTCAGATTTTGAAGACTGTTCAAATCCATGTAGCCGTAGTGCAGGTGCGTCGTGGCAAAAAGATTTTGGAACGTGGTGCTCTTGCCATCGGCGGAATTTTTGTCGCCGGATGCGTAGCTATACACGAGACCCAAACGCGGCTGCCAGGCTTGTTCGGTCCATGTGTAGCCACCTTGAAGAACGACCGCGAGGGCTTCTTGCTTGAGGCGCGGAGCAACCAGTGCGGCGGCCACGGTGGTCGCGGGAAACACCGCGGTGCGATTGCCGAATTGGTACATGAGCTCGACGCCGTAGTCCCAAGGACCATAAGCCAGCGGCTTGGATTTCACGCGAAAGCCGGCCGTGTAGAGATCCTGCGGAGCGGGGAAGCGGAAGGGCGCTGCCATGCCAGTCCAGTTATCGGTGACGATGCCGCGCGATACATTGCGGGCGAGAAGGTAGGCTTCGACTATTTCATTTTTCGCCACCGTCGGGAAATTGAAATAGGCACCGGAGAAACGATCCTGCGAGTTGCTCTTGTTGAGATTGTCGTGGTCGTTGTAGACGAGACCACCGGTGAAGATATCCACACCGAAGATCGCATTCTGCCAGCGGACCTTCGCGGCGTCGAACGTGCGGGCATTGTTGTTCCAGCGCAAGTGACCGAGCAGGCGTTGCTCACCGTAAACCAATTCCTGGCGGCCGATTTTCAGTGAGACTGGAAATTCCTTGTGATTACCAATCACGACGAATGCCTGGTGAATGTCCAGCGGACCATCACGCTCGGTGAGTCCCTTGCCGGCAGCGGTGGGGACGAAACGCTCGTCGTTAAAGGAATAGCTCGAGCGGCCTTCGATGGTCGCAGCGAACCATTTTCCGGTGTACGCCACGCGCGGCATGATGCGCAGCAGCTGGTAATGATTGTTGTTGTCGTCCTGCGGACGCTTGGAGAAATCCCAGTTGGAACCGGCGTCGGTAAAACCGGCGTCGTCTTTTCCTTCCTGGCGAACACGGATGTTCACGCCGACATCCCAGACGCTCATGTAGACGTCGTCGGCGCGAAGCTTTTCATTGATCAGGCCGGGAAACGGTCGTGCCGGCGGAGGCGCGACGTATTGGGCGTGAGCTGCGGGAACAGCCGTGGCGATGAGAGCGAGCGCGAATAGCGCATGGCGGTGGAGTTGCATGATGTCGGTGGGATGTTGGTTTAGTCGCAAACGAAAGAATTAGTGGGCCGCCGCTGCAGCGTCGACGGGCGCGCGATGCCGGTGGGCCCGCACTTCGAGGAATTGGATGACATGATCGCGCAGCGGATAATAGTCGGGATGTTCCATCACGGCCTTGCGGTCGCGCGGGCGCGGGAATTTCACGTCGATGATTTCCCCGATGGTCGCCTCGGGGCCGTCGGTCATGCACACGATGCGGTCGCTGAGATACAGCGCTTCGTCGACGTCGTGCGTCACCATCATCGCGGTGATCTTTTCCTTGCGCCAGAGTTGGAGCAGCACGGCTTGCAACTCGTAACGCGTGAGCGAATCGAGCATACCGAATGGTTCATCGAGCAGCAGCATCTTCGGCTTGAGCGCGAAGGCGCGGGCAATGCCGACGCGCTGGCGCATGCCCTGGGAAAGCTCGGCGGGCCGCTTGTTCATCGCGTCACCGAGTCCGACGACGCTCAGATAATATTCGGCGATCTGTTCGCGTTCGCGCTGGCTGGCCGTATAGAAAACCTGCTCGATTCCGAGCATCACGTTTTCCTTGGCGGTCATCCATGGCAGCAATGAAGGCGATTGAAACACGATGCCTCGGTCCGGACCGGGACCGGCGATTTCCTTGCCGGCGATGATGATTACGCCGCCCGTAATTTCACTGAGGCCCGCGAGCATCATGAGTTGCGTGGACTTGCCACAACCTGAGTGGCCGATCACGCAGACGAATTCGCCTTTCGCGATCTTGAGGTTGAAATCCTTGACGATGACCGCCTCGCCTCCGTCGGGCTTCGGATAGGACTTCATCAGCTGGGAAATTTCGACGTAGGAGCTCATGGTTTGGTGGAGGTCTCAACGTTGATGGCTGCGATTTCCGAGCGCCGGATGGGGCCGGCACTTTTCGGCCGATGCGATCCGCGTGGTCCTGAGATGTCCTCAGGTTCGATGTCCGGCAGCACGAGTTTCGTGAGGATTCCTGTTGTGTCGCGCGGACGCGCCTTGAGGAGATAGTTCACGATCTCGTTGCGAATCTGTTTGAATTCGTAGTTTTCGTTGAAGCTTTTGCGATCGCGCGGCCGCGAGAGCGTGACGGGAATGGACGGGCCGAGCGTCGCCTTGGGTCCGGCGGTCAGCGGGATCACGCGATCGGCGAGATAAATGGCCTCGTCGGGATCGTTCGTGATGAGCACCACGGTCTTTTTGTCTTCCTGACAGATCCGGGAAATTTCGTCCTGCAGGGTGCCGCGGGTCAGGGCATCGAGTGCACCCAGCGGTTCATCAAGAAGCAGAATCTTGGGCGTCATCGCCAGAGTGCGGGCCACGGACACGCGCTGGCGCATGCCGCCGGAGAGTTCTGAAGGCACTTTTTTCAGCGCCGGGGTGAGATTCACCATGGCGATATATTTCTCGGTGTGCGCGCGCCGTTGTTCGGGTTTCCACTCGGGAAACACCTGGTCCACTGCGAGCGCGACGTTTTCGTAAACGGTAAGCCAGGGGAGGAGACTGTAATTCTGAAACACAATGCCGCGGTCCGGTCCTGGACCGTCCATTTTTTGTCCGCCGAGCAATACCTCACCCGTGTCAGGTTGGGTGAGTCCGGCAAGCAACGACATGAGTGTGGTTTTGCCCGCGCCGGAATAACCGATGATCGCGACAAACTCGCCTTCTTCAATTTGCAGATTGATATCGTGCAGCACTTCGGAGCGCTGCCACGACGGGCCAAAGCCTTTGGATACGCCTTTAACTTCGAGGAAGGCCATGGGAGGTCGGAGAGGAGCTGACGGGCTCGCTGTGAGGGAGGCGATAGGCGCTCGCTGCGGAAACGAGGCAGACGCCGATGGCGATGAGCGGAGTGATGATGGTTTTGATGACAACAATGCGAGTGATGGAGCCATGGAGCCAGAGGTCGCCCTGGTTGACGCAGATTTGGAGAAAGCCGACGGGCAGTCCGATCATGAGTGCACGAGCCCACACGCGACGCGCAGTGAGGGCAGTGGACCAGGAGATCGGAGTGAGCGAGGGCATGGCGCGGATTTCAGATGCTCTTGAAGCGCGCTTCGACGAGACTCATCAGGCGGTCGAGCACAAAGCCCACGAGGCCGATGGTGATGATGCAGAGAATAATCTGCTCATAGATCAGTGCATTATACTGTTGCCAGAGAAAGCCACCGACGCCGGGCCGGCCGGTGAGCATTTCCGCCGCAACAATGACCAGCCACGCGATACCCAGGCTCAGGCGAAACCCCGTGAACATATACGGAAGCGTCGCGGGAATGAGCACCTTGAAGAGGGTTTTTGTGCGCGAGAGTTTCAGCACGCGGGCGACGTTGAGATAATCCTGGGGAATTGCGCGCACGCCCACCGCCGTGTTGAGCACCGCCGGCCACATCGAACAAATGGCGATGGTGAAAAGTGCGGCGGCGTCAGAAGCGCCGAAGAGAAGTTTGCCATCGCTGTTGGTCAGCTTGAACGAGCTGAATAGCACCATGCCGAGCGGCAGCCAGGCGAGCGGTGAGACGGGACGCAGGATCTGGATGATCGGGTCGAACATCTTGGTAAACGCCTTGGAGAGTCCGAGGCAGAAACCGATCGGTGTGCCGATGATCAGCGCGATAAAATAACCCTCGGCGACGAGTTTCAGCGAAAGCCAGGTGAAGGAAAGAATGCCTTGGTCCATTTCCCCGCGTTTGGCGAACGGTTCGACCACGTAGGGTTTTGATTCCGTCCAGGTTTTTGCCGGCGTGGGCAGATCGCGCGACCAGGTTTTGCTGGAAGCGTACCACAGCAAGAAAACGATGGCCACGCCGATGAGAGGCAGCAGCACACTGTCGAGACGTTTGAGTTTTTCTTTCATGGTGGGTTCGGGTGAAATTATCTGGCCAGCGCTATCTCACTGGGAAAACGCGCGGTATGGATGGGATGGGCTTGTGCGAATTTTTCCGGTTCGGCTGGATCAAAAAGCGTGCCGTCGAAGAATTTTTCCACGGCGAGATTTTCATCGCCCGCGGGCACTTTATGTTGGGCCAGCGCGGCACGATAGAGGTCGGGACGCATTACCTTCGCGGTGATGCCCGAGTAATCTGGTGTGCCGACCGTCATGGCCCAGCGACGCATCTGACTCAACCACCAGCGCGCATAGCGCGATTGCGGATTATTGGCATCGCGCCGGCTGAAATTTACGGCGTTCGCATCGTCGGTAACGTTGCGGCCATCGCCGAGGTCATAAGTTCCTGAAAGACGCGGCAAAATCTGTTCGACCGGTGCACCGACATACGAGGGCCGGCTCAGGAGAGCGGCCAGTTCGGCATGATTGGCCCGCTCGTCACACCATGCGCCTGCGAGATGGAGCGCAGAGAGCACCGCCGTGACGGTGGCTGGTTGTGCAGCGGCGAACGATGCGGTGAACGCGACGATTTTTTCCGGATGATCGGGCCAGATTTTTTGTGACGTGATCGCGGTGAATCCGAGATTTTCCGCTGCGGCAACCGCGTTCCAGGGTTCGCCGACGGAAAATCCATCGAGCTGACCTTGGCGGAGGTTGGCCACCATCTGCGGAGGCGGAATGGTGATCAGCGCGACGTCATGATCGGGATTGATGCCGCCGGTCGCGAGCCAGTTGCGCAGCCACATGGCGTGGGTGCCGGGCGCGACCGTCATGGCAAAAACCGCCGGCCGCCCGGTGTCGCGGCGCTGGAAAATCTCCTTGGCGAGAGGTTTTGCGTCACCCGCCACGCGGCCTTTGTATTTCGCCGCGAGGGTGATGCCCTGACCGTTGCGCGAAAGAATCCACGGGATCACGAGTGGCTTGGCCTTTGGTCCAAAGTGGCCAAGCGCGGTCGCAAAGGGCAGGCCGAAGAGAAGATGAGAGGCCTGACAGGCTCCCGATTCCAACTTTTCACGCGAAGCGGTCCAGCTGCTGGTGCGCTCCAAGGTGACGTCGAGTCCGGCATCCTTAAAGTAGCCGCGTTCGACTGCCACCACGAGAGGCGCGCAGTCGGTCAGAGGCAGAAAGGAAATTTTAAGGGACGTGGACATTGAGGGACGGGTTAAGCCAGGATCATGCTGTTGGTGGGCGTCGGTCTCCGTACCGACGCCGATCGTCGATGTGGAAATCGACGACCACCTTTGGGCGTGGGAGGCCTCTCAGTGGAACTGTGCATTTCTGTAATTGCGCGCATGTAGGACCGGACTTAATTAAGCAGTGTTGTTTAGTCGCAACCTGGCCGGGCGGGCTGATCTCTCTTCGCGGAGAGACCGGCTGCCCGGCTTCTGTTTTACTTGAAATGAAAAGGGAGCGCGGAGCTCAGCCTTTCAGTGAATTGATCTTGAAGCTCTTCGCGTAAGCCTCGAGGTCGCCTGCAGGATCGAAGGTGGCGCCGTCGAACAGCGTCTCTTTCGAATTGTCCACGCCACCGTGCGTGTAACCAATTTCCTTCATCGCTTCCTCGTAGATGTCGCCACGCATGACCTGCTTCGCGACGCCTGCGTAGTCGGGTGCACCCGTAACCATGCCCCAGCGGCGGAACTGCGTGAGCCACCAGGTGGCAAACTTCGCCTGCGGATAATTGCAGTTACGTTTGCTGAAGTGCATCGGATGCGAATCCGTGACGACGCGGCCATCGCCGTAGTCGAGCTGGCCGAGGAGGCGACCGAGGATGATGTCCTTCTGACAGTTGATGTAGTTCGGCTTGCTCACGATCTCGCATTGCTCGGGGCGATTGGCGACGTCGTCGAGCCAGACGCTCGCTTCGTGCAGCGCCTTGAGGACGGCCTTGACGGTCTTTGGATGTTTCTCGGCAAATTCTGCAGTGAACGCGCAAACTTTTTCCGGGTGATCCTTCCAAATATCTTGGGTTGTCACCGAAGTGTAACCGATCTTGTCCGCGATGGCGCGAGCGCCCCATGGCTCGCCGACGCAGAAGCCGTCCATTTTGCCGACCTTCATATTCGCCACCATCTGTGGCGGTGGAATGGTGATGAGCGAAACGTCCTGATCGGGATTGATGCCGCCGGCGGCGAGATAGTAACGCATCCACATCGCGTGCGTGCCCGGTGGGAAAGTCATCGCGAACGTCAGCGGTTCGCCGAGTTTTTTAGCAGCGTCGACGAATGGTTTGAGATCCTTCGGATCGGCGCCAACCTTGCCTTTCCATTCCGCCTTGAGCGTGATCGCCTGACCGTTGCGGTTGACCATCCACGGGATGACCATTGGTTTTTTGGGCGAACCCAAAAGACCCATTGTCGAAGCGATCGGCATTCCGATCAGCATGTGGGTCGTGTGAATGGAACCGCTGGAAAGGGAGTCGCGGATCGCCGCCCAGTTGGCGCCCTTCGTGATGGTGGCGTTGATGCCGTACTTTTTGAAAAATCCTTTTTCGTGCGCGATGACGAATGGTGAGCAGTCCGTCAGGGCGATGATGCCGATGTTGATGTTCGGCATTTCCGGAGCTTCGGATGCACCGTCTGCGGTCGCGGCCCAGCTCTTGGAGCCCAGTGCAGCCCAAAGGGCGGCGGTGCCGGTCAACGCGGCGCCGCGGGTGAGAAACTGGCGGCGGTTAAGCGGGGAGGAGGCTTCCGTCGGGGAGTTTGGTGTGTTTTTGTGCATTTGGGTCGAGGTTGATGATGGCTTGGCGAAAGATGTCTTCGCGAAAAAGTCGGCTGGGCAGGGTGGCATCGGCCATCTGGCGCGGCACGAGGCCGGCGGCGACAAGTTCGGCCTGGACGTTGGCGGCGCGATTGATTGTCGGGACGTTGGCCTGACCCGCGCTGAACACTTGGAAGTCAGGGACGCTTTCCACGCGATCGTGGCCGCAATCAAAGCGACCAGTCAGTGCAGGCGCTATCACCTTGGCGGATACATTAAGATACATCGCGGCGGAAAGCATTTCCGCGAGCTGGTTGCGATGACGCGGCTCATCGCACCAGGCGGCTGCTTGCGCAACCGCGGCCACCAGGGCCACATGTTCGCTGGAGCGATTGCGCACAAAGTCGTTGCGCACCATCAGGACTTTCTCGACGTGACCGGGCGAGAGCGCGGCGCTCCACGTCGGACACCAGCCCTCGCCGCGTTGCACTGAGTAAGTATTCCACGGTTCGCCCGCGCAATAGCCGTCGAGCGTGCCCGCCGCGAGATTGCGCGCCATTTGCGCGGGAGGAACCACGGCGATGCGCACATCGCGGTCCGGATTGAGGCCGGCGTTTTGGAGCCAGTGCCGGAGTTGCAAGTGGTGCATTGAGAACGGGAACACCACGCCGAAAGTGAGCTTGTTTTCTCCGCGACGGCGCAACGCCTCAGTCTTTAATGTAGCGGTGTCGCGCACGCCAGCGACCCATAGCCGCTCGGACAGCGTAATCGCGTTGCCATGAAGATTGAGAATAAGCGAAGTGGATACGTCCGTGGGGGCGCAGCCGAGACCGAGTTGCACGGCCCAGAGCATCGGTGCGGGAGCCTGAACGGCGTCGAGTTCGCCGAAGATAATTTTGTCGCGGATTGTGGCCCAGCCCACTTCGCGATTCAGTTGCACGCGCAGTCCGTGGTGAGCGAAAATCCCCAGCTCATGTGCCGCGATCAGGGGCGCGGCGTCCGTCAGTGCCAGAAAGCCCAGGCGCAAAGGACGCCGGACTGGCGGGATAGCGGGAGGGATGATTTCTGACATATGAAATCATTAGCGTGTGACATGCCAGATCGCAGGTTTGGCGTGATTACTGCTCTTCAAAGAATTCATAGCAGGCATGAGCCGGGCTCATTTTCCGACCCACCCTGCACCAACTAATGAAAGCCAACGTCTTCGACACGCGACACCTCCTTGCTTTTTCCGCACTTGCGCGACTGGGCAGTTTTACCGAGGCCGCGCGCGATCTCTATTTAACCCAAAGCGCGATCAGTCATGCCATCAAAGCACTGGAGGAACAGGCCGGCTGCCGCCTGTTCGAACGTGCAGGGCGGCGCGTGACGCTCACGCAGGCGGGTGAACAACTTCTGCGACACGTGGAGAAAATTTTGGGCGAAATGAAGGCCGCGCGCACCGGATTGGAAGAGCTTTCGCGTTGGGGCCATGGACGCCTGCGGGTTGGCGCCAGCACCACGGCGTGCCAGTATATATTACCGACCGTGCTGCGTGAATTTAAGCAGAGCTTTCCGAAATGTGTGATCTCGATCGATCCCGGCGATCACGCGCAGCAAACCGATCTGTTGCTGGGCAACCGGATCGACCTCGCGTTGATGCTGGAGCCTGCAAGTTCGAAGGAACTGACCTTTGTCCCGCTGTTCATGGATGAAATGCGTTTCCTGCTGGCGCCGACGCATCCGTGGGCGCAGGCGAAGATGGTTCAACGCGAAACGATGGAGAACGAAACGCTTATTCTCTATAATCAAACCAGCTACACGTTCCGGCTCGTGAAGGAGTATTTTCGCACGGAGGGTCTGCCTCTCTCCAATTTTCTGGAGCTCGGCAGCATGGAAGCGATCAAGGAACTCGTGAAGATCGGCCTTGGCGTGGGCGTGCTTGCTCCCTGGGTGGCAAAAGCGGAACTCGATGCTGGCGCGCTGGTGTCGCTGCCGCTTGGCAAACGCAAATTGCGCCGGCGCTGGGGGGTGAGCTACGTGCGCGGAAAACGTCTGTCACTCGGGGAGGAAACTTTCGTCGGCCTGTGCCAGACGGTGACCGAGGATTTCCGCCGCGCGGGTGCGACGCCATAATTGATGACTTGATCGAGAATGTAGGAGCTTGCTTGCAAGCGATTCAGTGTGTCCGAGGCCGACTCACGCCCTGAATCGCTTGCAAGCAAGCTCCTACAGGGACAAACGCCGTGTCAGCCTGCCACCTCAAATTTCGTCCAACCGGATGCACGCGGCTTCGCGGTGCGGGCCGGCGGCGATCAGCGACGGAACGATGGCTTTGCATTTTTCCTGCGCATACGGACACCGCGGATGAAAAGCGCAGCCAACCGGGGGATTGATCGGCGACGGCGGATCCCCGGCCAACACGAGGCGTTTCTTCGTGCGTTCGACCACGGGATTAGGCGTGGGGATTGCGCTGACGAGGGCACGCGTGTAGGGATGGCGTGGGCGCTCGATCACCTCGGAAGCGGGCCCGAGCTCGACGATTTTCCCGAGGTACATGACCGCCACCCGGTCGGAAATGTGTTTCACGACTGACAGATCGTGCGCGATGAAAATGAGCGCGAGATTCATCTCACGACAAAGCTGTGAGAGCAGATTGAGGATTTGTGCCTGAATCGACACATCGAGCGCCGACACGGGTTCGTCGGCGATGATCACCTTGGGTTCCAGCGCCAGTGCGCGCGCAATCGCGATGCGCTGTCGTTGTCCGCCGGAAAATTCGTGCGGATATTTTTCCATGAAGCGCGAGGCGAGTCCGACTTTTTCCATCAGTTCCGCCACGCGGGCGCGGACTTTATCCCTGGGAACGATTTTGTGCACCAACAAAGGCTCGGCCAGGGTCGCAAAAATTGTCATGCGCGGATTGAGCGAAGCGAACGGATCCTGGAAAACCATTTGCAGGTCGCGCCGCGCGGCGAGCAATTCTTCAGCTGACGACGCGGTGAGATTGTGTCCTTCCAGCACCACGGTGCCGCTCGTGGTTGGCACCAATTGAAGAATGGTTCGCGCGAGGGTGGATTTTCCGCAGCCCGATTCGCCGACAAGTCCCAACACTTCGCCGCGTGCAACTGACAGTGACACGCCATCGACTGCCTTCACTGTCCCGGTTTGTTTACGCGTAAAAAACCCCGCACTGATCGGAAAGTGCGTCCTGACATCATGAAGCTGGAGAATAGGGGAAGGCATTTTTTTAACCACTAATCCACACTAATGGGACACTAATCCGGACCGACGTAGAACGGCAACCGATGATCGAATGACCGGCCACCATTAGTGATCTATTAGTGTGGATTAGTGGTTTCAAAGTTAGTTGGTCAGGATTCGGAGTCAGGCGGCAATCTCAGAAGGTTTTTGCCACGAAGAGTCACGAAAATGATTTTGTTTCCATGTGCACATCTTTCGTGCGCCTACAGGCGCCTTGAGAGATTCATTCGCCATTGATTCTTTGTGACTTTTTGTGGCCATAACTCCGATCAGATTTCCCCGGCCTGCACGCGCAGGCAGGCGGTGGCTTGGACTTTGTCGATGGGAACGAGTTTCGGATCGATCGTGCGGCAATAGTCGACGGCGTATTCGCAACGGGGAGCGAAAGCGCATCCCGAAATTGCTTTGGAAAGATCGGGCGGCATTCCGGGAATGGTGTAGAGTTCGCGGCCCTTCGGTTGCAGCGCAGGAATCGATTTCTGCAACGCCTTCGTGTAGGGATGGCGCGGTGAACGAAACAGCGTCTGTGTGTCCGCTGTTTCCATGATGCGCCCCGCGTACATCACTTGAACGCGATCGCACAGACCGGACACGACGCCGAGATCGTGGGTGACAAAGATGATCGACATCCTCAGTTCAGCCTGGAGTTTCTTGAGCAACTCGAGGATTTGCGCCTGCACGGTCACGTCGAGGGCCGTCGTTGGCTCGTCGGCAATCAGAATTTCTGGCCGGGTAATGAGAGCCATCGCGATCATCACTCGCTGGCGCATCCCGCCGGAAAATTCGTGCGGATAGGAGTTCAGGCGCTTCGCGGCGTCGTTGATGCCCACCGCCTCCAACATGGCGAGTCCCCGCGCGAGCGCGTCGGGTTTGGAAATTTTTTCGTGAATGAGCAGCGGCTCGATGAGCTGATCCGAGATGCGCAGATATGGATTAAGCGACGTCATCGGATCCTGGAAAATCATCGCGATGCGTTTTCCGCGGATGCGCCGGAGCTCAGCGGGCGGGCAATGCAACAAGTCGACGCCGTCGAACATCGCCCGACCGCTTTCGATCCGGCCCGGCGGTTGTGGCACCAGGCCCATCAGCGAATAACATGTCACTGATTTTCCCGAACCCGATTCGCCGACCAGTCCGAGCGTTTCACCTTTCTCGAGCGAAAAACTTACCCCGTCGACCGCCCGATACACGCCGGTGCGCGTATGGAAGTAGGTGCGGAGGTCGGTGACTTCGAGCAAAGGCATGGAAGATAATCGAGGCTGATAACGACGATGCGTGCGGCAATGGCAAACTCGGCGTGATCGTCGTCGTGGCTCAACTTGACAAAAGTTTGGCGAATAAGTCCTCGTACCGGGTAATCATCCTGTTCAAGGAGAAGCGGGCGGGTGCGTCGGCTTGGCCGGCGGCGGCGACTTTTTCCACGGCCGGACCTCCCGCGAGTACTTTGGTCAGGATTTGCGCGAGGGCAGCGTCATCGCCGCACGGAAACATCCAGCCGTTAATGCCCGGCTGAATAATATCCGTGACGCCGGCGGCTTCGCTGCCGATGGCTGCGCAGCCGGCGGACATGTAGTCGATCAGGACGAGCGGCAGGCCCTCATAGTGCGTGGAAAGTACGGCGGCGCGACACCGGTGATAGAGCGGAGCGGCGTCAGCAACGCGGCCGAGAAAATTCACGCGACCCTCCAGTCCGAGCGAGCGGGCTAGTTTTTCACACGTCCGGCGGTGCGCGGCTCGTCCGTCACCGCCGAGCAAAAGCTGACCGGTCCAACCCTGATCGACCAGTCGCTTGGCCGCGCGAATCAGGGTCGGCTGATCTTTCTGGCGGGCAAAACGCGCCACCATGATGATGTCCTGTCCGCGGGATTCGAATGAAGGAGCACCGATCGAATACCGCGACGATTCCACGCCGTTGTGGATGATTTCCAAGCGAGGCCCGGCGAGGCCGAGTTTTTGAACGTGATCGGCGACTCCCTGGGAAACACAGACGGTCGCCGTGGTTTTCGCAGCCAGCCTTTGCGCCGCCCATTTTCGCCAGAACACGTAGCGTTCGCAATTTTGCTCCACGTGAATCACCACCGGCACCTGCGCAGCAAAGGCCGCTTGGCGGCCCCAGATATGTTCGCTGTTTCCGTGCGCGACAAAAATTTGGGGATGAAAATTTTCGATGACAGTGGCGAGCTGGGCGAGAGTTTTGCGTTTCAAGCCGCTATCCACCCATTCGGTTCGGAGATTTGCCGTCGTGATTTGCGCATGCATGGTTGCCGGTAGTGGCACTTTCTTGCGCCGCAGCACCAGCAGCGGCTCATAATTGCCGGTGCGGAGGTGCGCGCAGGCGAGCTCGATCGCCACCTTGGTGGCGCCGGAACCACCACCCGTTACGAAATGAATCACGCGGGGTTTCGTGCTCATTTGAGAGAAAGCGCAGACAGATGGGAGTCGGCTGCTTGCTGCACGGAACTCACCGGAATCCGGAGCAACGGGCGTTCGCCGGAAAGATCGTCGGGACGCAGAATCGTGTGCTTCGTGTCCCAGGGATGCCAGCGCCAGGGTTCAAGCGGACCGAAGAGTGCGATGACGGGAACGTGAAATGAAGCGGCCAGATGGAGCAGTCCCGTGTCGATGCCGATCGCGAGATCCATGCGGCGGAAAAGTGAATTCGATTCCGAAATGGAAAGCTGTTTACTCCAGTCAATCCAGTTGCGTTTGAGCGACACGGGGAGGGCGGCGCGAATTTCTTCGTAGTAGGCGGCGTTGCCCGGTGAATCGCAGAGATGGATTTCGCAGCCGCGTTCGTTCACCAGCCACGCGATCAACTGCGCGAAGCGATCGGGCGCCCAGTCCTTCAGGGCAAAAACGGATTTGGCGCAGATGAAAACCCGCGGGCGTTGACCGGAGGGTAGCGCGGCATTGACGCGCCGGTCGGTGGCCGGATCAGACCAGTTTTCGTTGCGAGTGTCGGTGACCGGAATGTCGTCGGCGCGGAGCACATCCAGGAAACATTCGACCTCATGTTTATCGGCGTAAGGGGCGCTGCGCTGCAAAAGCCAGTTGCGTCCCTCGGTCGCAAATCCCACGCGATGCGGAATTCCGGCGAGCAGGGGCAGGATCGCGCTCGAAAACGAGCGCCGCAAAATGTAGCAGCGATCGTAGCGGCGGGCGCGCAGGAATTTTGCGGCGCCAAACAGGCTGGTGGGAAATTTCGCGGCCTTCTTCTTTGCGCCTTTGAGTCGCGGGGCGTAGAACAACAACTCGTCCTTGTACGGACAAAGCGCGAGCGTATCGCCCGACACCGGCTCCGCCAACACGTCGATTTTCGCGTTGGGAAAAGCCTGGCGCAAATTGCGCAGACACGGAATCGCGAGCACGGTATCGCCAATGAAACGGTAGCGAATCACCAGAATGCGGAGCGGACGCAGGTCGGGGTAAGCCATGGTCAATACACTTCGGGATAACCCGGGCCGCGCGCTTTGAAACGTTTGTGCACCCAGAAATACTGCTCGGGGGCACGGCGGACATATTCCTCGATGAGTTGATTGATGCGCACGGCGTCCGCGGCCCCGTCGGCCGTGGGGAAATTTTCCAGCGCGGGCAGGATGGTCAGCGTGTACGAATAATCTGCTTCGCGTTTTGCAAAATAGGGGACGACCGGCGAGTTGGTCATTTCCGTGATCTTGCCCGTCGCGGTATTGGTGATGGCGGGCACGCCAAAGAACGGGAGAATTTCAGAGAGCTTCGTGCGTTTGCCCTGATCGGGCGCGTACCAGATGGTGTGTCCCGCGCGAAGAGCGCGCACCAGGTTGCGGAGATCGTCGAAATGCACCGCCACGGACATTCTTGCCTCCCGGACTTTGCGCATCTGGTGCGCGATGACGGGATTGTTGGGATCCCGATACAGGCAGCCCACGGGGGCGGTTTCGGTCATAAAGCGGCCGCAGATTTCGAGTGTGGTGAAATGTGCGGTGAGCAGGATCACGCCGCGACCGGGCGCTGACGCCTTCGCTAAATTTTCCAGGCCCACGACTTTGAAAGGAGGCAGGTCCTCGTTCGGCGACCACCAACCCGCGCATACTTCGAACAGCCCGAGGGCGAGCGAATCGTAGTGCGCGCGCGCCAGGGCCTTGATTTCTGTCGGCGATTTTTCCGGAAAACAAAGTCGCAGATTCACGAACACCACGTGACGCCGAATCCGCAAAATATTAAACGCGAACCAGCCCAAGCCGCGGGCCATCGCGTGTTTTTCAGCCCACGGCAATTGATTCACGAGCCAGAAACACCCGAGGCCAAACCACATTGGCCAGTGTTGGGGCAGCCAAAGCCGGGAATGCTCGCTGCTCCGACTCATGCGCGACCGGCGGAAGGCGTCTTGCCGTAGAGCTGCGGATTGAGCGCCGGGTCGTTGTACATCTTGAACTGGTAATACACGGAAAACGTGCGGCGTTTTGCGATGACATCTGCGAAGAGGTCGGCGAGGCAGGCCGTGAGGTCGGCGCGCTGGCGCCGGATGCGCGCGAGTTTCTCCGCGCATTTTTCCCGATGCGATGCACTGGCATCGGCGCGCACGGTTTCCTCGTGCATGTGGAATTCCTTCAAGGCCAGGATTGAGAGCCGGTCGATCATCATGCCCGGAGTTTCGGAGTTGCGCGGAACACCGGACTCCGCCGGCGAAAGCGCGGACACGACCGCCTTGTCCATTTCCTCCGCGAAATTGTTCCGCTCCTGGTTAAAGCGGTCGATGTTGCGCTTCGAGCGATAGACCGCTTCGAAGCCGAGATCGTCACGGCGGGCCACGTCCTCTTCATGCCACAGGGAAAAATTGCGGAGGTGGTTTTCCTCGAGCAGCCGGAAAAATCCCTCGCCGGAAGCCACTGGCGGCACCTGGTGCCAGCGGGCGGTAAGTTCGGTTTGGCGGGCGGCGATTTCCGGGGCGTCGAATTTCATGATTGCGGGGAAATGGAGTTGAAGAAAAGCCGGCCGGACACAAGCCTGCGCATTCTTTGCATGAAATCCCTGCTCGTGATCAAACCGTCGTCCCTGGGCGACATCGTGCACGCGTTGCAGGTGGTGCAAACCCTGGCGAAGGAGCGTCCCGCTTGCCGGATCAGCTGGGTCGTGCGGGAGCGTTTTGCCGGGTTGGTGCAGGCCGCACCGTTTGTGCATGAAGTGATCATTTTTCGCCGTCGCGACGGCTGGGGATCGTTTTGGCGATTGTTGAGCACTTTGCATGAACGTCGCTTCGACGCCGTGTGGGATATGCAGGGACTGTTGCGCTCGGGGCTGATGACCGCGGCGGCGCGGGCGCCGGAGAAATGGGGCCGTCCGGATGCCCGGGAGGGTGCGGGCTTTTTCTATCACGGCCGCGTGGAACGACCGGCCGGTGAAGGTCCCCATCACGCTTTGGAAGTGCTTCAACCGTTCCTCCGGACTGCGGGTGTTGTCCCTCGATTGGATTTTCCGTTGGCGCTTAAGGATGATGCCGCGTTTCCATGGCGGGCTTTTTTCAAACACGATCCCCGGGCGACGTTTGTAATTTTCACGGACAGTCGTGGAGCGGAAAAGGAATGGCCACGGTTTGGCGAACTGACGGAATTGATTTTCAAGTCCATCCCCGGGGCACGAGTCGCGTGGTGCGCGGGAAAACCGACCCAGCCAGTCCGTGAAATGCCGGCAAATCGCTTTCTTAATCTTACCGGTTGTCCGATGGATCAGATGATCGCGCTGGTGCGTCAGCCGGCGACTTTTGTTGGGAACGATAGCGGCCCGATGCATCTCTCTGCCGCTTCTGGCAACCGGGTGCTGGCGATTTTCGGCCCGACTTCGCCGCGGCGCTTCGGACCGTTCCCCCTAACAGCGGCGAAACACCGCGCGGTGGAGGCCCCGGAAGGGCGGCTCGACCGCCTGGAGCCGGCGGCGGTGTTGGCTGCGCTCGAGGAATTGCGGACACGAGAACTCTGAACGGTTGCAAAATTCAGGTTAAATCCAGGAAAAAGTTTCGCTCGCGCCGGTTCTCATTTGCGTTTCTTCGAGCGAGAAACACTTTTAGGAACGTCGCGCATGAAGCGCGGTCTTATCGGTTCCTTTATGCCGGAAATGCTCATCATCAAGCCGTCCGCGCTCCGTGATATCGTGCACGGACTGCAGGTTGCTGCGTCGATCAAAGCGCAGCGGCCGGAATGGCGCATTTCATGGATCGTGCGTGATATCTTTGCTCCGTTGGTGCGGTCGTGCACTGCGGTCGACCAGGTATATGTTTTCCGCCGTAACGGAGGCACGAGGGGATTTTTGCAGCTGATGCGCGAGGTGCGGCGCACGGAATTCGATCTGGTGCTCGATATGCAGGGTCTCCTCCGCACCGGCCTGATGGCCAAGTGGAGCTGGGGCAAACGCAAGGTGGGTCGCAGCGATGCGCGAGAAGGGGCGGGATTTTTCTATGGCGAAAAAGTGCCGCTTCCGCCGGGTGGCACGCAGAGCCATGTGCTGGATATTTTGCTGGAATTTTGCCGGACAGTCGGTGCGGAACCGCGCCTGGCGGGGCCATTGCGCTTCCGTGAACTCGAACGGTTGAACCTGAGTTTCATGGAGCCACGCAAAGGCATTCGTCCGGTGTTGATATTTCCCGACAGCGGCCAGAGCACCAAGAAGTGGAACGGGTTTGCGCAGTTGACGGCCCAACTGATTCGCGAGGCTGGACGCAAAGTGGTGTGGGCGGGAAATAATTATCTGCCGTGCCGCGAGGTATTTCCTGATGGCTCATTTCTTAACCTCACGGGCAATACCAGCCTGACGTCGTTGCCGGCTCTGCTGGCAAAGTCGGATTGGGTCGTTTCCAACGACAGCGGTCCGATGCATCTTGCGGCCGCGATGGGCATGAAAACGATCGGGCTGTTCGGCCCGACCGATCCTCAGCAATACGGGCCGTATCCATTGAAGAGTCCGACGAATCACGCCATTCAGGCCCCGGTCGGCGACCTGCGGCTGTTGCAAGTGAAGGAAGTATTCCATCTCTTCCAGCGGATCGAGGGCGTCACGGCGCGATCTCTCAGCAAAGCGCCGATTAACGTCGGGTAGGGCGTTGAAGTATCCCTGCGCGGGAGCGCAGGGATCCCGCGCCTCCCGGCGCGGGCTACATCGGACCTGATTCAATTCGTATTTGAATGTGAAATATCCGTAGGGAGGGCCCGTTTTCCACCTTCTGTGTTTTCCGTGTATTCCGTGGTTACCCCTTGCTAGGAGCCAGGATTCTTCTTCAACTTTCGTCTCCATGCTCGATCCCAAACTCCTCCGTGATTCACCCGAGATTGTCCGCGCGGCCATCGCGCGGAAGCACCTCGATGTCGATCTCGACGCCATCCTCGCGCTCGACACGTCGTGGCGTGCGCTGCTCGCTGAAGTGGAGGCTTTGCGGTCCAAACAAAAAGCGGCGAATAACGAAATGGCCGCTGCGAAGAAAGGTTCGCCCGAGTTTCTCGCGAAGGTGCAGGAGATGAAGGCGGTCTCGCAGGAAATCAAAGCGAAGGACGAAATCCTCAAGCAGACTGAGGAGAAGTGTCATGCTGCAATGCTCTCGCTGCCCAACATCCCTCACGCGAGCGTGCCCGATGGCCGCACCCCCGAGGAAAACCAGGTTTATGCCACGAACGGCGCGATCGGGTCGGCTTCGCCGCATGCGTTGCCGCACTGGGAAATTCCCGGTTTCGCCAATCTGATCGATTTCGCGCGCGGCGCGAAAGTCACCGGCGCCGGTTTTCCGTTTCTCGTCGGTGAAGGCGCAAAAATTTCCCGTTCATTGCTGCAATTCTTTTTGGATGAGGACGTGAAAGCCGGTTACACGGAGGTCAGCCCGCCGATATTCGTGAATGCCGCCAGTGCGACCGCCACCGGACAACTTCCCGACAAGGAAGGACAGATGTACGAGACGGTGGACAAACTGTATGCCGTGCCGACTGCCGAGGTGCCACTGACCAATTTCTTCCGCGACGAAATTCTCGAGGAGGATACACTGCCGGTATGTCGTTGTGCCTACACGCCGTGCTTCCGCCGCGAAGCAGGCAGTTATGGCAAGGACGTGCGCGGGTTGAACCGCTTGCACCAGTTCGACAAGGTTGAGCTGCTCAAATGGGTGCACCCGTCGTCGAGTTACGATGAACTCGATAAACTGCGCAACGATGCGGAGCGCCTGTTGCAGAAACTGGAGCTGCCGTACCGCGTGTTACTGATGTGCGGCGGCGATCTCGGGTTTTCGCAGTCGAAGAAATACGATTTGGAAGTATGGGCAGCCGGACAAAAGCGCTGGTTGGAAGTGTCGAGCTGCTCGAATTTCGAATCGTTCCAGGCGCGCCGCGCGCAGATACGTTTTCGCGCCAAAGCGACCGGGAAACCGGAGCTCGTGCACACCTTGAACGGTTCCGGGCTTGCGGTGCCGCGCGTACTGGCGGCGCTGCTCGAAAATAATCTGCAGGCGGACGGCCGCGTGAAACTGCCTGCGGCGCTCGTGCCGTATTTCGGCAAGGAATACCTCAGCTTTAAGTAACCTTTGTCGTGGGAGCCTGTTTACAGGCGAATGACATTTGTCGCATTCACCCAGGCTTCTGACGATGACCCGCCGTCCAAAATCCAAATCCGACTGGCCGGCGGCGCCGGCGCGATTGGCGGAATTGATTCCGAAATCCCGACTGCATCCGGCAGTGCTGGCGTTCGCCGCGAAGCGGCGGAAGTCGGAGACGTGGTCGGTGGCGTTCTCAGGTGGAGCGGATTCCGTGGCGCTTCTATTATTACTATGGGCGCATTGGCCGGAACGACGCGATAAGCTCGTGGCCTTGCATTTCAATCATCGCTTGCGCGGCCGTGAATCGAATGGCGACGAAGCTTTTTGCCGGAAAGTATGCGAGGCATTGCGGATCCGGGTGCGCGTCGGACGTTGGGCTGGCAACAATCGCGGAGCGAGCGAAGCAAACGCGCGACTGGCGCGACATGAGTTTTTTGCGGCGGAAATGAAGACCGCGCGCAGCCGGCTACTCTGGCTGGCGCACCAACAGGACGATGTTGCGGAAACGATGTTGATGCGACTCGCGCGTGGAAGCGGAGCGGGCGGTCTCGCCGCGCCACGTCCGGTGCACGGCCTGGATAATGGGCGCACCCATCTGCGGCCGTTGCTGGCGTTGAAAAAAGCAGAGTTGGTGAAAGCGTTGCGGAGCGCGGGCGGGAAGTGGCGCGAGGATTCTTCGAATGCCACGGATAATTATTTTCGTAATCGGCTTCGCCGTCGCGTGTTGCCGGCGTGGGAAAAGGCGGCCGGTCGAGACACCATCGCGGGCGCGGCGCGTTCGCGGGAGTTGTTGGAAGAAGACGATGCCGCGCTCGAGTTCTGGGCGGGCCAATTTGTTGCGGGCCGCAGCCGTGAACTCCCGGTCGAATCGCTGACGGGTCTTCCCCGTGGATTAGTCCGTCGGGTTTTGCACCGGTGGTTGCTGGTCGTTCAGCCCGAGACCGATTTATCGCGTCAAGGATTCGACGCGTTGCTAACCGCGGTCGGGGTCGGGAAAACCACTAGGTTCAGCTTAGGGCGCAAACATTTTGCAGTGATTAAGGGAGGCACGATGACCCTGAAAAGAGGATAGCCCCGTTCCGATTTTTGTGCATATTTCCACCCGGTGGGGCGTTTGACATCTCAGAGGGAACCTCCACGTTACTTTACAACTCTCACTTTACTTCTCAACTCCCCATGGCCGATAACGACGACAAAAAAAGACGCCCATTAAAGAGCCTTCCCCCCGAAAGCTTTCAGCCGAAGGTTATGCTGATCTGGCTCGCGATTATCGCGGCGGTGGTGGCGTTATTTTACTTTAATCCTTCCAAGGCGCCAACGCCCGCCCGCCTTAAAATTCAACAAGTGGTTGAAATGGCAGAACAAGGGCAAATCCTTGAAGGCGTGATTCGCCCTGACGGCACGGGTGGCAAGGATTGGTCAGAGATTACCGGCGAGATCAAACAGTCGTCGCTGGTAAGCGATAACGGGCCGACCAAGTACTTTGTGGCATCCGGTCGTTTGACGGATTTGAATCTCGAGCGACTGCAGAAGAGCCAGGCTTTCATTGAGAAACAGCCCGCGACCGCGCTCGGCAATCTTGCGCTCAATGTGCTTCCGTTTGTGATCGTTATCGGGCTGCTGTACTTCCTGTTCGTACGCCAGTTGCGGCAGGCCGGCAAGGGAGCGCTCAGCTTCGGCAAGAGCCGCGCAAAAATGCTGACCCGCGACAAAGACCGGATTACGTTCTCGGATGTGGCGGGTTGCGACGAAGCGAAGGAGGAAGTCAGCGAGGTGGTGGATTTCCTTAAGGACCCAAAGAAATTTCAAAAGATCGGCGGCCGTATTCCCAAGGGCATTTTGATGGTCGGTCCTCCCGGTACCGGCAAGACGCTCCTCGCCAAGGCCATCGCTGGCGAAGCCGACGTGCCTTTCTTCTCGATCAGCGGTTCTGACTTCGTGGAAATGTTCGTCGGCGTCGGCGCGAGCCGCGTGCGCGACATGTTCGAGCAAGGCCGTAAGAATGCTCCGTGCTTGATCTTCATCGATGAAATCGACGCGGTCGGTCGTCAACGCGGCGCCGGACTCGGCGGCGGTAACGACGAACGCGAACAAACGCTCAATTCCCTTCTCGTGGAAATGGACGGCTTCGACACGCAGGAAGGTGTTATTATTATCGCGGCGACCAATCGCCCTGACGTCTTGGACAGTGCGCTGTTGCGTCCCGGTCGTTTCGATCGCCAGGTCTATATCGATTTGCCCGATATCATCGGCCGCGAACAAATTTTGCGGGTTCACGCCCGTAAGATCACTCTCTCGGACGACGTCAATCTCGCGCTGATTGCCCGTGGTACGCCCGGTTTGTCCGGCGCTGAACTGGCCAATCTCTTGAACGAGTCCGCCCTGCTGGCCGCGCGCCGGGGTAAAAAGAAAGTGGAAATGCAGGACATCGACGACGCCCGTGACAAGGTGTTGTGGGGTCGCGAACGCCGGCGCGTCATGGACGACGCCGAGAAACGCCTCGTCGCATGGCACGAAGCCGGTCACGCCATCGTACAAGCCGTGTTGGACGACGGCACCATGCCGGTGCACAAGGTCACAATTATTCCCCGCGGCCAGAGTCTCGGCAGCACGACCTATTTGCCGACGAAAGATATTCTCACGCAGCCGCGCAAAAAACTTCTCAACCAGGTGGCGATGGCGATGGGCGGTCGTATCGCCGAGGAATTGGTCACCGGCGATTTCAGCAATGGCGCTTACGGTGACTTGAAGCAAGCGACGCGTATAGCCCGGGCGATGGTGTGCGATTACGGCATGAGCGAACTCGGGCCGGTTGCGATGGGCGAAAATCAAGACACCGTATTTTTGGGCCGCGACATTACGCGTTCGCAGCACGTCAGCGAAGAAACCGCTCGCAAGATCGACGCAGCAATCTCCGACATCCTTCACACCCAGTACAACCGCGCCCAGCAGATCATCACCGATCACCGTATGGCGTTGGATAAGATTGGCGCGGCGCTCATCGAGCACGAGACCATTGAAGGAAAGCACGTGCTGGAAATCATTCAGCACGGTGAAATCAAGACGCCGATCATCAACGTGAAGCCGCCAAAACTGCCGACTCCCGACACGGGTAAAACCGCCGACCGGCCGGCCACGAAGGAAGCTCCGGGTGCCCCGGGTGCACATGCGCCAAGTCCGGCGTAATGTTTAATCAATCGTCGTTGCCATCATATTACGACGAGATCGAGGGGTAGGGCGGGACGGTTGGGCCCGCCGCGAAGGTTGTTACGGCGCCGCCCAGCACCGTTGTTGTGTGCCTCACATCCCGGTATTTGTCCCCGCACCTGCGTGCGAGGCAAACGGTCACGCCCTGCCCACTGAAAAGAGTAATGCATCGTACAATTGGATCAGGTTTTTACTAAAAGCCGGGGTAAAACCCCGGCTTTTTTGCGCGTTTAAAAAGATCGGACTTGGATTGCGCGTCGGCACCGCCAAGGCTGTCTTCCAACATATGAATATTTGCTGTATCGGAGCTGGTTATGTCGGAGGTCCAACGATGGCGATGATCGCTCTAAAGTGCCCGGATATTGAGGTGAATGTCGTCGACATGAACGCCGCGCGCATTGCGGCATGGAACAGTAATTCGCTGCCGATCTATGAACCTGGTCTCGACGAAATCGTACGGGAAGCCCGCGGCCGAAACTTGTTTTTTTCCACCGAGGTTGCCGCTGGAATCAAAAAGGCGGACATTATTTTCGTCAGCGTTAACACGCCGACCAAAACTTACGGTGTAGGTGCCGGCAAAGCCGCGGATCTGCGATACATCGAGTCAGTGGCCCGCACCATCGCGGAGCACGCCGATACCGGAAAGATCATTGTCGAGAAGTCGACCATCCCTGTCAAAACCGCGGATACGATCACCACGATTCTCTCGTCCAACACGCGGGGGCTGAAATTTCAGGTGCTTTCCAACCCTGAGTTTCTTGCGGAAGGAACCGCGGTGAAGGATCTGATGAATCCCGATCGCGTTCTGATCGGTGGCGAGCGTACGCCGGACGGTGACAAGGCCGTGGAGTCGCTGGCCAGTGTCTATGGCCGCTGGATCCCGCGTGATCGAATTATTACGACGAATCTTTGGTCATCCGAACTCTCGAAACTCGTGGCCAACGCATTTCTCGCCCAGCGCATTTCGTCGATCAACTCGATCTCCGCGTTGTGCGAAGCGACTGGTGCGGATGTCGACGAGGTGGCGAACGCCATCGGCAAGGATAGTCGCATCGGGCCGAAGTTTTTAAAGGCGTCCGTGGGTTTCGGCGGTTCGTGTTTCCAGAAGGATATTCTGAATCTCACGTACCTCTGTGAAAGCTTCGGATTGCCAGAAGTTGCCGCTTACTGGAACAGCGTCGTGGCGATGAACGACTGGCAGAAGCATCGTTTCGCCAAACAGATTGTGAAGAGTCTCTTCAATACGGTGGCGGACAAAAAAATCGCCATTCTCGGTTTTGCTTTCAAGAAGGACACCAACGATACCCGTGAATCCGCGGCGATCAACGTGTGTCGCGACCTGCTCACCGAGCACGCGAAAGTCAGCGTGTACGATCCCAAGGTTCCTGCGGACGAAATCAAAATGGATGTGCTCGGCAAGGGCGTCGAGAATCCGCGGCTGACGGTAGCCAAGGATGCTTACGAAGCCTGCGCAGGTGCCCATGCGATTGCGATCGTGACCGAGTGGGATGAATTCAAGACGCTCGATTACGCGAAGATTTTTGCAGGAATGCCGAAGCCGTCATTTCTGTTCGACGGTCGCAACATCGTCGATCTCGCAGCCCTCCGCAAAATCGGTTTCCGGGCATCAGGTATTGGCAAACCGGCGTGAGGAGAGGACTACGCACGATTTAGGGGTAGGGGCCGTTGGAGTGATTTAAGGTAGGGACGGACCGCTGGGCCGTCCGCGAACGTCCTTACGGCGGGCCCAGAGGTCCCGCCCTACCTGGAAACAACAACAATTCATCAACTCACGCCCGCCGCTTCAAACTCCCAACGGTGTACGATACAACCGCGGCACCCGCTTGGTCACCGAGCAAAGAGTTTCCCATGAAATCGAATCGGCCCAGGCGCTGAATTCGGTGATCGAAATTTCAACGCTGCCCTGGCGGCCGACGAGCACCACGTTGTCGCCGGATTTTACGGGTGACTGCACGTCGGTGATATCGACGATCGTCTGATCCATCGTCACGCGGCCTAGCACCGGACAGCGTTGTCCGTGAATCAGCACCTGCGCGCGATTGCTACTCGCACGCGCGATGCCGTCGCCATAACCCGCAGTCAAAATCGCCACGGTGGTGTCGCGTTTCAGCCGGTGCGTGCGACCGTAACTGACGCCAGTCCCGGTCGGCAATTGTTTCACCAAGCCCACTCGCGTGTGAAAACTGAAAACAGGTTCCGTGTGCACGCGCGCGAGCAATGAATTCGGATGAGGCAGAATGCCAAATTGCAACAGACCCACGCGCACCGCATTGAATACGCCGCGACCGGGGGTGGTTTCCAACCCGGCACTGTTGTCTGCGTGGATGAAGAGTTTTTCCGGTTGGAAATCGGGCAGGCCCGCGAGTGTCCGCAGAAAAATCTGACGCTGCTCTTCGGTGAACGTGGGATCTTCGTCCGCGCTGGAGAAGTGCGTGAACACGCCTGCCAACTTCACGCCCTCCGTGACGCGGATTTGTTCGTAGAGTTGCGCGGCTTGAGTGTGCCAGACGCCCAGCCGGCCCATCCCGGTGTCGATTTTTAAATGCACCGCGATCGGTTTTCGTACTGCGCGGCCAACAGTGCCAAAACGCTGGACCTCTTCACTCGACGACACGGTTGCCGCGAGATCGTATTCGGCGAGGTAGCGATCTTCCTCAGGCAGGACTGGACTCAACAACAGCACCGGCCAGTCACTGCTGAGTTCCCGCAAAGCCATTGCTTCCGCCACGCTGGCGACGCCGAAAAGATCGGCGCCGGCATGCATGAGGCGCGCCGCGACGTGCGGCAGTCCGTGCCCATACGCGTCGGCCTTCACGACGGCGACGTACCTGATGTGCGGCGGCAGCGAAGCGCGGATCAGCTTTAGATTTCGTTCGAGCGCGGCGAGATCGATCTCCACCCAACACCGGTGCGGGAGCTGTGAGGAAGTACTCATTTTTTGGTGGCCGTTTCGCTCGAATGAATGGTGGCGGGCCACTTTTTATATTCGGGTGCTTCGTGTTGAAAAGCATCAGGAGCCTCGGTGGCGCGAAAAAGATCCTCGTCTTTCAAGGCGGCAAATAATTGCGCGAGATCGTAGCCGCAGGTTCCGAAGGCGCGCGGCGGCTTGGACCATGCGCGGAAATTTTCCGGAGTGACGAGTTCACCCGCTGGAAGCTCGGCCGCTGGCACTCGTTGGATTGGTGACAGGAGGCCATCAGTCGCGATTGGCTGCACATGCCATGTGTCGCGCCGTGCATCCGCGACGACCGTGAAGGGGCGTGGTGCGTTAGCCAGCCAGTAGACTCCAGCGGCGAGTGCGAGACTCTGGTAGGAAAAGACCGCGCGTGGTTTGAGCGCAACCCACGTGCGCAACGCCATCGCGATCGTCCGCACGCCGAGCATCGATCCGGGGCCTTCGCAGAAAACAAACGCGCCAATGTCGTCCAAACGCAGGCCTGACCCGGACAATATCTGTTGCGTGGCCACGAACATTCCCCGTCCGGCCTCATCCGGTGTGCGTTGCCAAAGAGAGGGCGCGGCCGGGCGCAATAGTCCCACTTGGGTTTGGGTCGAAGCCGCGTCCAAAATGAGCAGGTTTTCGTGGTCGGCCAAAAGCTGTGAGAGGGAAGGCATTACGCGAGAGCGAGATTGGGTCAGCGCACCGAAAAGTCCATGTTGGTTTCGCGATTTTGAGAGAGTGGAATCTGGCATTGACCGTGAGAGCACGCGTCACGTAGCTTCGCCGATTCAACTGACTCATCACCCTCTGAATTATCGCCGTGAACGTTCAAATTACCGACATTAACGAGACTCGCAAAACGCTGACCGTCACCCTCGACAAGGGTGAAGTGGATACCGAATACCAGTCGGTGCTCGGTAATTTTACCCGCCAGGTCAGCCTGCCCGGTTTCCGTCCCGGCAAAGCTCCGGCGGCGATGGTCGCCAAGCGTTACGGCAAGGAACTGAAGGACGAATTCAAGACGAAGGTGATCGGCAAGGCCTATCGCGACGGCCTCGAGCAATCGAAGCTCGAAGTGCTCTCGTTGGTCGAAGTCGAGGAAGGCACGATCGAGTCCGGCCTGTCCGCCGCGATCAAACTCACGGTCGACGTTCGTCCGGAATTTCAATTGCCCGAGTACAACGGTCTCGAGACCGAGATTCAGCCAGCCGATCCGACCGATGCCGAAATCGACAGCACGATCGAGGGACTGCGTGGCGAACGCGCCGATTTCAAAGTGGCGGAACGCGCCGCGGCGAAAGGCGACTACGTGCGTTTCGGTTATACCGGTACGCTTGACGGCCCACCGCTCACCGACGTCGTCGGCGACAAGGCAATTTACGCCAGCGCTCCGCAGACTTGGGAAGAAGTCGAAGGCGCAAACGAAGGTCTTCTGCCCGGTGTTTCCAAACAACTCGATGGCGTGAAGGCGGGCGACAAGAAGACGGTCGATGTCACGTTCCCGGCTGATTTTGCCGCGGTGCCGGCGCTGGGTGGCAAGACGGTGCAGTACGCCCTTGAGGTGCAGGAAGTGCGCGAACGCGTGCTGCCTCCGATGGACGAAGCGTTTTTCAAAGCCAACCAGGCAGACGATCTCGAAGGTCTGAAGAATCAGATTCGCAGCCGTCTCAAGATGCGCAAGGAGCAGGAGAATCGCGCGGCGCAGCGTCGTCAGGTGACCGATGCGTTGGTCGCGAAAGCCAGCTTCCCGGTGCCGGACAGCTTGATCGCTTCCGAGCGTGATGGAGTTCTTCGTCAGTTCATCGAGGAGAACATGCGCCGTGGCGTTCCTCAGGAGCAGTTCGAGCAAAACAAAAAGCAACTCTACGACAGCGCGTCGCTAGCCGCTGTCGCCCGTGTGAAGGTGCAGCTCATCCTCGCGAAGATCGCCGAGGCGGAGAAGATCACAGTCGAAGAGAAGGACTTCAGCAATTGGATCATGCGCGAAGCGATGCGCAGTGGGCAACGTCCTGACAAAATCGCGAAGGATCTCGGCAAGGACCGCGATCAAGTTCGCTCGATCCAACAGCAGATCATGTTCGACAAGGCCCTTGATTTTCTTGTCTCCAAGGCTACCGTTAAGACGGCAACAGCCAAAGCATGAGCTACTACGTACCAATTGTTCTCGAAAATACCGGCCGTGGTGAACGGTCGATGGATATCTTTAGCCGCCTCTTGAAGGACCGGATCATCTTCATTGGCACCCCCATCGATGATGGCGTGGCCAATGTGGTGATCGCACAGATGCTCTTCCTTCAGATGGAAGACCCCAAGAAGGACATTCAGCTTTACATCAACTCGCCCGGTGGCGTGGTCACCGCCGGCATGGCAATCTACGATACCATGCAGTTCCTGCAGTGTGACTTCGTCACCTACTGCGTGGGTATGGCGGCGAGCATGAGCACGGTGCTTCTGGCGGCAGGCACTAAGGGCAAGCGTTTTGCGTTACCGAACAGTCGGGTGATGATTCACCAGCCGTCGGGTGGCGCCGGCGGCCAGGCTGCCGATATCGCCATTCAGGCCCGCGAGATCATCCGCTGGCGCAAGACCTTGAACGAGGCAATTGCCAAGCATACCGGCAAAACTGCCGATCAAATTGAGAAGGATTCGGATCGCGACTACTACATGAGTGCCGACGAGGCTAAGACTTATGGAATCGTGGATCACGTCGTTACCTCAACCCGTGACGCCAAGCAGATTTCGCAGAGTGCTGCTTAACCGGTCCCGGTAGGGAATACACCGCAGCTCAAATCGCTCTAAATACTACACTCACAACGGTCGATTTATAATACACCATGGCTAAATCCTCGCGCATGACGCTCTGCTCCTTCTGTGGTAAATCGCAGGCCGAGGTCCGTAAGATAATCGCGGGGCCGGGAGTGTATATTTGCGATTCGTGCGTGAACGTCTGCAAGACGATCATCGATCGCGAGGTCAAAACGCCGGCGGCTGCGGAGGGCACCAAACCCTCATTCCGGCTGATCAAGCCGGCCGACATTAAGAAGGTACTCGACGATCATGTGATCGGTCAGGATCACGCGAAGAAGGTGCTGTCCGTGGCGGTTTATAATCACTACAAGCGCCTCAGCTACGACTCCACCTCGGTCCGCGATGCGGTAACGATGCCGACGGAATTCAACGACGTTGAAGTCGAGAAGAGCAATATTCTCCTCGTCGGGCCAACCGGTTCAGGCAAAACGCTTCTCGCCCGTTCGCTGGCGCGCATCCTGGACGTGCCCTTTGCAATTTCAGATGCCACCACGTTGACCGAAGCCGGTTACGTCGGCGAAGACGTCGAGAACGTGGTGCTCCGGCTGCTTCAAGCCGCCAATTACGACGTGAAAAAAGCCGAGTGTGGCATCATCTACATCGACGAAATCGACAAGATCCGCCGCACCACGGAAAATGTTTCCATCACGCGCGACGTGTCCGGCGAAGGCGTCCAGCAGGCGCTCCTGAAAATTCTCGAAGGTACGACGTGCAATGTTCCGCCGCAGGGTGGTCGGAAGCACCCGAACCAGGAATATATCCAGGTTAATACGTCGAATATTCTCTTCGTTTGTGGCGGCGCGTTCGTTGGTCTCGACGAAGTGATCAAGAAGCGCATGGGCCAGCGTTCGCTCGGCTTCCATGTCAACGCGAAGGATCACGAACTTTCTTCCGACGAAATGATGCGCTCGGTCGCCCCCGAGGATTTGATCCGTTTCGGCATGATTCCGGAGTTCATCGGTCGTTTGCCGGTGGTATCGGTGCTGGATCAGCTTCAGGTCGCCGATCTCGAAAAGATTTTGCTTCGCACCAAGAATGCGATCGTGAAGCAGTACTCGAAGCTGTTCGCGATGGATGGCGTGCAACTCCGTTTCACCCGCGATGCGGTGGTCGCGATTGCCAAGAAAGCACTCGAACTCAAGACCGGCGCTCGTGCTCTGCGTGCGATTCTCGAGAAGCTTATGCTGGAAGTAATGTACGATCTTCCGCAGCGCACGGACATCGTCGAAGTCATCATCGATCAGGCCGTCGTCGACGGCCGTCGGAAACCGCAGTTGCGCAAGACCCCAAGCAACGCCTCGTCCGACAAGAACGCCGCCTGACCGGCGAATTAATTTTAAAACCAAACGCGTCTCTAATCGGGCGCGTTTTTTTATTTTCCGAAGCAATCCTAAAAAACGCAGTTGAAACCACGGATTTCACAGGTGTACACGGATACCCAATCCAATACCGATCTGTGAAACCTCACCTCGCAGGTGAATGAATTTAATCAGAATTTCAGACTGAATTATTTCTGCATCCGTGTTGATCTGTGAAATCCGTGGTTAAACCGGTCTGTTGATCTGAGGATTTTTGGCCAATTGGGCGCGATTCAGCACGAGGTGCTTTATTTTGGTAAACACTATCGCCGCACGCATCCGACGGTAGGGGCCGTTGCCCTCAACGGCCCGTTCGATGCACGATACAAACATCGCCCGCTAATCACGCGAATGGTTCGAATCAAAACAGTTCCGTATTTCCGCTCGCGAAATGCACGAAACAGTTCGGAAGAAATACTCCCACATCGGATTGATGTCTCGCAAAGGATTCGAAGGGAGCGAAGGAAAACAATCAGAACCCATCCAATTTATTTCCTTCGAACCCTTCGCGAGACATCTTCTTCGTTGAGTCCGAGGTGGATCGACGGTTAGGGGCAACCGCTCATTCGCATTGGATCGACTATCCTGATCATCCGTGTTTCCGAGCGAAACGACATCGGGCTTTCTGTGTTTTCGACTGTGCTACCTGATAAACTCCGCCTACACAAAAACGCCGCCGCCAAGAAGCGTCTCACCATCATACAGCGCCATGATTTGTCCAGCTGCCAGCGCGCGCTGCGGCTCGTCGAATTTGATGTGTGCCGTGGGGACCGACGCATTCGACTCAGGCGTGAATTCGATCGACACCCGTGGATCGCGATAGCGCACGCGACACTCGATCCGGCAGGACGTGGTGATTGGATCCCCGATGAAACTTAGGTGATGAATCCGGCACTCGCTGGTCCAGAGTCCGGGCGCGTCGGGACCATCGAAGGCAACCAACAGGGCGTGGTCTTCGGCGCGTTTGCCTGTGACAACATAAGCTTTGTCATCGGTGTTTGAGGGAATGCGGATTCCTTTGCGTTGTCCGATCGTGTAGTAGTGCAGGCCGCGATGCTCGCCAAGAATCCTTCCGTCAGTGGCACGGACGATCGGGCCAGGATGCTCCGGAACGTAGGCAGTCAGAAAATCCGCCATCTTGACCTGACCGATAAAGCAAATTCCCTGGCTGTCTTTTTTGGCTGCTGTCGACAGTTTGGCGTCAGCAGCGAGCACTCGCAGTTCGGGTTTGGTCAAATGCCCGATGGGGAAACGGGCGAACTGGAGTTGCTCTTGAGACAGAAGCGCGAGGAAATAGGACTGGTCCTTGTTGGGATCGAGACCTTCGAGTAACGAATAGCCAGATTCGGACGTGCCTTTTAAATTCGCTGCGGAATCAGGGGGAAAACGGCCGGTTTCGACGCGACGCGCGTAGTGACCGGTGGCGAGGGCGGCGAATCCCTCTGCTCGCGCATAGCGCGCGAAAACGCCGAATTTCATTTCGCGATTGCACATCACGTCGGGATTGGGCGTGAGTCCGTGCTGATACCCATCGAGCAGATAATCCACGACGAGCCGCCGGTAGTCGTCCATCAGGTTCACCACGCGGAACTCGATTCCGAGCTGATCGGCGACTGCCCGGGCATCCTCGATATCCTGCATCCACGGACAATGACCGATGACGTTGTCCTCGTTGATCCAGTTTTTCATGTACGCGCCGACCACCGCGAAGCCTTGTTGCTTGAGGAGCAGGGCGGCGACACTGCTGTCGACGCCACCGGACATGGCCACGAGAATGCGTTCCATCGGTAGAGAAGTTGATCGCTGCGGAAATTTTGCAAGCCCGCGATACGTAGTGGCCCTACGCTCGACCTGTAGGAGCGGCTTTATGCCGCGATCAGGAGGTTCGATCACGACATGCAGTCATTCCTGAAAATAGAGACAGTGCACGGACCCCGATGGGTTAACCACTAATCCACACTAATAACTCACTAAGTTGAGACTCCGACATTAGTGATCCATTAGTGTGGATTAGTGGTTAAAAATTCCGTGGTTTGAGTTGAGTCCGACTGTAGGGCTGGCCCTTGTGGCCATGCCTCTTTCGTCGTAACAGAACGGTACGGACACGAGGTCCAGCCCACCACCGACAGGCACTTTGCTCCACCGATGACTTTGCATCGCGGTGCTTTACAGACAGCCCGGGCGGGGTAGGCTTTGACAGATGTGGTTCAGACTACTGGTGTTTCCATTCATGGCCGTCCTGGCGGGCGCGCAGATCAATCCCGCCACGCTGAAGGCCCGACCATTTCCCGAGGTCGACCACGTGGTGATCATCAGTATCGATGGAATGCGTCCGGACCGAATGCTGTACGCTAACATGCCCGCAGTGCGCGGTATGCTGGCGAAAGCAGCCTATAGTTTCTGGGCAAAAACCACGGCGGTATCAGTGACGCTGCCCTCGCACGTGAGCATGTTGACGGGCGTCACTCCGCAAAAGCACGGCATTTCGTGGAACAGCGATGATCTTCCTTTTTTGGAAGCTGTTTATCCGAGAAGGCCAACGATCATGGAAATGGCGCGCGTGGCGGGATACTCGACCGCCATGGCAGCCGGAAAAACGAAATTTAGCACGCTGGCCAAACCGGGCACCGTGCAATTCTGCGCCCTGCCGGAAAAACACCACGAATCGAACCGTTTTGCAGTCGAAGCCGCGGAGAAAATCATCATCGAACACAAACCAGACCTGCTGTTCATTCATTTTCCCGACGTGGATGCCACCGGCCATGGTTTTGGGTGGGACTCCCGTGAACAACTGGAAGCGATTGAGAGCACCGATCACGACCTGCAACGTATCTTCGATGCGCTCGCCAAAGCCGGCATCGCGGAACACACCACGATCATCATTTCGGCGGACCACGGCGGCGCCGGTAAAACCCACGGCCCGGATGATCCACGCAGCCGGCATATTCCCTGGATCATTTCTGGTCCGCACGTGCGACAAGGGGATCTCACCCGCGATGCGACCCTCGTTATCAACACCGAGGACACCTGTGCCACGGCATGTTACCTGCTTGGCCTTCCTCAATTGCCATATTTCGATGGCAAGCCCGTGCTCGCGGCCTTCGAGAATCCGCCGGCGTTGCCATGAGATTTTTTTCGCATGCCTGATCAAACGCAACGCATCGCCCGGGCCTGGCTCATGTCCGACTCGGTGGGTATCATCGAACTCGATTCCGACTGGACTGGGGAATCGCTGCCGCTTCTGGCGCCCGGAGACAAGGCCTTCGCCTTCGCGGATCTGGGCCCGGCGGCGCCTTCGCTCTACGCAGACGAAGCCGCGTACTACGTCGATGAAATCGGGATGCTGGTTTTCGTGGTGGATCCCAAGGAATATACCTGGATCGATTTTGAAATGACCGCGGTGTATGTGGCCGGTTCGTTCAACGGGTGGCAGGAAGCAATCGGTCAACTCGAATGGTCGGTCGTGCCCGGAGTGCTCAACGGGAAAAATGTGTGGCTGCTGCGCAAACCCGCTGCGCCGCTGCTCACGGATCCGCCGCAGACCTTCAAGTTCGTGACCGAAGACAGCCGGTGGCTCGATTCGCCGCGCGACGCGACCAATCTCGTATCTGATGGCGACGGGCGGATGAACCGCGCCATTCACCCTCTGCGCACGGGACGGAATCTTTTTCAGTTCACGACCACGCAACCCGTTCCTTTTCACCAGTCCTATTCGGTGATTCATGTGCGCGACGGGAAACAGGCGCCGAAAACACGGCTGCGGTTCGGACGCTTCTTTCATGCGATGAGCACTGAGTTGCCACTCGGTGCGGTGATCGACGGCGACGGAACGACGTTTCGTCTCTTTGCACCCCGGGCGAAACATGTTCGCCTGTTTATCTGCGAAAAATTGGACGCGCAGCCGCAGGCATTCGGCTATGAGTTGGACCGCCGCGAAGAAGACGGCGCCTGGAATGGTGTCTGGGAGGCGCATCTCGACCGGAATTTGCACGGCTGGTACTATTGGTTTTCCGTCAGTGGTCCGCAGGATGTGTTTGGAAATTTCCGGGCGGGCGAAAAAATTCTCGACCCGTACGCGCAAGCCGCAGTCGGCCGCGAAGGGCCGGGGATTATTCTCGATCCTGCCTGGGTGGGGCAGGGCGACCGGAGTTTCGCCACGCCACTGTGGCAGGACCTCGTGATGGCTGAGGTGCACGTGCGCGATCTCACGGCGCAGGCGCCGATTTCCCTCGGCGCAGACGAACGCCTTGGCTTCACCGGATTGAGAAAATGGGTGGAGAGTCCCGATTTTTATCTGAAAAAACTCGGTGTGAATGCGGTCGAGCTTCAGCCGGTGCACGAATTCGACAACCGCACCCGCGAAGAATACCAGTGGGGATATATGACGGCGAATTTCTTTTCGCCGGCCAGCGGTTACGCGATGGAGGGAGCAAAGGCATCCCAAGTGAAGGAATTTCAGGCACTCGTTGCTTCATTCCATCGCCAGGGCATGGCGGTGATCATCGACGTGGTCTACAATCACGTGGGAGAACCCGCGCATCTGCTTTTCATCGACAAGCTTTATTATTTTGAACTCGACGATAACGGCACACTTTCCAATTGGAGCGGCTGTGGCAATGACCTGCGTTGTCGCTCCGCCATGGCCACGCGGCTGATTAGCGACAGCCTGATACACTTCATCGAGGTGTACGGGGTGGATGGGTTTCGCTTCGACCTGGCGGAACTGATCGGCGTTCACGTGTTGCGCGAAATCGAAACCCGGGTAAAAAAGGTGAAACACGATGTAATCCTCATCGCGGAGCCGTGGAGTTTCCGCGGACATATTGCCGCGGCGCTCCGACCAACTGGCTACGCATCGTGGAATGACGCCTACCGAAACTTCGTGCGGCAGTACGTGCGCGGCGGCGGCGCGGCCGACAAGTTGGAATATTTCATCAAAGGTTCGCCGTGGCACTTCGCGTATTGGCCGGCGCAAACGGTGAATTATACGGAATCACACGACGACCGCACATGGCTCGATGAGATTACCGAGAATCAAGACTTCAACGGATTCAACCCCACGCTCAACGACCGTCTTCGCACCCATTTGATGGCGGCGATCCTGTTTGCCTCAGTCGGTATTCCGTTGATCGCGGAAGGGCAGGATTTTCTGCGGTCGAAGTACGGCGTGAATAACACCTACCTCCGCGGCGATCTCAATGCGCTGGATTACCGCCGTCTCGCGCGGTTTGCCGGAACGCACGCTTATTTTGCCGAGTGGATTGCATTCCGGCGCTCGTATCGTGGAAACCTGCTGCGACAATGGTCGCGGCCTTCGGAGGGATTTTTCCGCTGCTGCGTGGGACCTGGCGGAAATGGCCTGGTGGTGATCTACAACGCCGACGGCAGTCAGGGCCGCGAGCGATTGATGTTTGCCGTGAATCCGCACACCGACGGAATCAGCATTCCGGTGGGGGAGTTTTCAGAGTGGACTTGGGAACTCATTGCCGACCACGAACGCTTTTACGACCACGGATCAAAACCGCTTGGACAAGAAGTGACGCTGGAGATTTTTATCCCGCCGCTCGGCTGCAGTCTGTGGCGCGCGGAGCGGTAGGGTGGAGCGGAAGGTGGTTGATTCCCTGTGGGACATTGGAGTGTTTTCAAACCAACCACTTTCATTTCCCGTCATTCTGAGCGCAGCGAAGAATCCATGCACTCGTGGTGATGTCATGTTCGTTGCCGTGGATTCTTCACTTCGTTCAGAATGACAAACGGGGTTTGAAACCGCGCCCTTATTTGGGGAAGTTTCTTCCGGGGTGGGTGTAGTAGCGGTGTTCACGCCGCTGGCCAGCCGTCTGACGACGGCTGCTACGCCCGACCTCCCGCTCTGGGTAAGTTTACTCATTGAAATCGAATTGTCATGATCGTGAGTCACGGCATCATCCGGTCGACGGGCCTAAATCACTGGCGGCGAAAGTCGCGTTGAAAACAGAGGAACATCATGCGTAACAAAATCGGACCGACACCCGAAGGCCTGAGCGTCCAGGCGATCGCGGGAACTCATGTGGTATTGTTGGGAATGAATCTGCCCAAGGAAAAATGCGCGGGCCTGTTGGGGTTTGCGCTGCGTCGGGAGGATTTTACCGAAGGAGAAAAATACTGGCTCAGTGGCTTTAAAACCTTTCAGAGCGTTGAACCTTACCCGGTGCAAGGGCTGCTTTATTCGACGCGACAACACCCAATCCAGGGATTCACTTGGTCTGATTTCTCCGCAAAACCAGCGCACGACTACGCTTATGAAGTGGTGGCACTGCGCGGAACCCCGGCGGCGCCGGTGGAAGCGGAAACGGTAAAGGTCGCGGTCAGGACCGAGGATGAAAAACTCGCCGACAGCACCCATCAGGTGCACTTCAATCGCGGTGCGGCGGCTTCACAGGAATACACGCGTCGTTTTGGCGACAAACGTCCTTCCGAGGTTGGTCCCGCGGCATTCGACTGGCTCTCTCGCGGAGCGGCGGAGGCGATCAGAAAATTCATCGAGCGCGCGAAAGGCCCGGGCTGGGGACTGCGGGTTTGCGCGTACGAATTCACGGACGAACACGTCCTGCAGGCGCTCCAGGATGCGTGGAAAGTGCGGCAGGCTGATGTGCAAATTCTTTATCACGCCGAAAATGATTCCACGAAAACGGCGAACGAAAAGGAAATCACGAAGTTCGGACTCGGTCCCATTTGCGTTCCGCGCCACGCCAAGGGGCTCTCATTGTCCCATCACAAAACAATCGTGCTGACGAAGAAGGGGAAAGCGCGGGCGGTTTTGACCGGTTCGACGAATTTCAGTGAGGGAGGAATCTACGGCCACAGCAACGTGGTGCATATTTGCGAGAACGAAAAAATCGCGGCCACCTATCTCGCCCTTTGGAATGAGCTGCGGAAAAACGACGACCGGAAAAATGTCGCTCCCCTCCTGGCCACGCTGTCGCCACTGCCGGTTCATTCGAAAGTGCAGGGGACGATTCCGGTATTCAGTCCGCGCCCGGATTTGTCGGCTCTGGAGTGGTACGCCAACGAGGCAAAAAATGCGAACAACGCGCTGTTCATGACCTTTGCCTTCGGAATGCATCCGCTTTTTCAGGACGCCTATCGCACGGGAAAGGCGCCGTTGCGTTATGCGCTCATGGAAAAAATGAGTGGTCCCACCCGGACGGAAGACCAACGCATCGCGAACGAGAAAGTCATTATCGATCTGCGGAAAATGGAGCAGAACAAATTTGCCATCGGTGCCCATCTGCCGCTCGGGGCGTTTGACCGCTGGGCCAACGAAAAACTCTCGGGGCTGAATGTGAATGTTCGCTATCTGCACACCAAATACCTGCTGGTGGATCCACTGGGTAAAAACCCAGTTGTGGTAAGCGGTTCGGCGAATTTCAGCGAGGCATCCTGTACTGATAATGACGAGAACATGCTGATTATTCGCAACGACTCGCGCGTGGCGGACATCTATCTTGGGGAATTTATGCGCCTCTACAGCCATTTCGCTTTTCGTGACTGGCTTACGCATCACCCCGACTTGGAAAACGCGAAAGTGGCGTTCCTCGATGAGCATGATGGCTGGTGGAAAAACTATTTCGGCGACTCGTTTGCTTCCCGCCAGCGACAATATTTCGGCGGCTGAGAAGGTCCGGAACAACAGGCTTGAATTATTTCTTGACGAAAGGCTTTTTGGATTACACTACCTTTATTATACAAGGTAGCTTGCTCATAAATCCAAAATGGACATCGAAGAAAAATTTTCCTCCATCCGAAAGGGCATGCTGGAATTTCTCGTGCTTAAAATCATCGCGGCCGACCAGGTTTATGCGGCGGATATTTTGAAGGATTTGAATGCGACTGATTTTGCGACGCAGGAGGGGACGCTTTACCCACTGCTCAGCAAACTACGACGCGAAGAGCTGGTGGACTACGAATGGAAGGAGTCCGAATCCGGTCCGCCGAGAAAGTACTACAAGCTGACGTCGAAAGGCCGGGAGCAGCTGCGGGACACTTTAGAGCACTGGCAGAAGATCATCACCACCGTGAAAAATCTGGGGCAGAAATAAGCGGAAACGAAAACGGAGCACATATCCCATGAACCGAGTAATCATCATCAATCTCAACGGCATTGCATACCAGCTCGAGGAAAACGGCTACGATGCGCTCAGGACTTATCTCGACAATGCCGCCCAACGGCTGGAGGGAAACCCCGACAAAAGTGAGATCCTAGCCGACATCGAGCAGGCGATTGCTGACAAGTTTCGCGTGGTTCTCGGAGCGAACAAGAACGTTGTGATGAGCCGGGAAGTGGAAAGTGCTCTCGCGGAAATGGGGCCGGTTCAGGACGCAAACTCGACCGGGACTGCGTCCGCTTCGGCCGATACCAGCTCGAAAATGGGCCCAGACAGCGGGGCGGCGTCTTCAGGAAGCAGAACCGAAAACGAAAAACCCCCGGGAGCAGCCAAGCGCCTCTATACCATTCAGGAAGGCGCCATGTTTCTCGGTGTTTGCAACGGGTTGGCGGCGTATTTCGGCATCGATGTTACCATTGTGCGCATTCTTTTTGTGATTTTGACGTGGTTTTGGGGCGCGGGAATACTGCTCTATGTGGTATTGGGTTCGATTGTGCCGACGGCAACAACGTCAGCTGAAAAAGCGGCCGCATTTGGAGCGGCGGCGACTACCCAGGAATTTATCCGCCGGGCGAAGGAAGGTTATTACGAAGGAATGAAATCGCTCCACGACAAGAGCGCCCGACGGGAATGGAAGCGTAGGTTCAAACAGGATATGCAAGGGTGGAGTAGGAATTTCCAATCGGAGATGCAGCGCAACGCTCACCGTTGGCAGCAGCATTGGCCTCATCCCGGCGGTGGTCCGGCCTTTGCTGCACCATTTTTTTGGCTCATCAATCTGGCTATCACCGTGGTGATTGTATTCGCCCTGTACTCGTTGGTGAAAACGGGAGTCGTTTTCGGCCTCAGTCTTCCGGTGGGCATGCCTTTGTGGGTTGGCATTGTTCTCTTGCTCGTGATCTGGCGATGCGTGATGTGGCCGTTCAAGGCCATGCGCTGGCACGCTTATTACGGCGGACATTATCCTCCCTGCGGCGGACCATTCGGAGGCTTCTGGGATTCCATCGCGGGCCTGGCGATCGCCATACTGAGTTTCTGGCTGGCTGACCATTATATTCCCCAGTTCCACGAAGCCTTGAAACAACTGCCGCCGTTGCTCCATCAAGCAATCGACTCCGTCCAAAGTTGGCTGGAAAAACGCTGAGGGAAAAAACAGTTTTTAAGAAAACGGAGGTAGGGATAATCCGCTGTCAGGATTTTCCGCACCACGAAAATATTTTCCGCCTTGCCCGGCGCGTTAGCACCGTTGATGCGCGCTCGCATCCCGGTACTTGTCCCCTCGCCTACGCGAGAGGCAAGGGATAACGAGCCCTACCGTCTGGAAATGAAAAATTCCAAACACCAAAATCCAAACCTGGTGGTTGTCGGTTTCCTCATCGACAATTCTGGATACGCACCGCGCGTCCTCCGCTTTCGGCCAGACATGTTTCGTAGACCGGTCCTCAGTTCCCTCTGTAAACCAGGTTTAAAAATCCCCGGATTGGTTCGCGTGATACGCGGGCTCAACCTCTTCCGCCTCGTCACGCTCAGCGTAGATCAGGGTTTCCTTGATAACGTCGTTCCAGTGGAGCTATGACGGTCGCACCGTCCCGACGTCTTTCTACGCTCGACTCGTTTCCTGGCTTGGGAGGGAATAGGGGACCGCCCGCGATCTACCGGGCGGTAAATGTTTCCCGACCTTCGCATGGCTCGCGCCAATCCCGCCGCTTCCGCATCACCTGCCGAAAAGAGCAGCCTGCTCAACCAAACCGTGTTCCGCCGGATGTTGCGGCAGGCCACCTTCGTGCTGCTGGCCGCGTTGGGAGTGCCGTTGTTGATCGCAGTGGGTCTGGTTCAATACATGCGCATTTCCGCCCAGAAGGTGGAATATACGGAGCGTGTGATGTCACGGACCAACCGGGCTGAAAAACTTTTGGTGACCATGCAATCCGGGTTTCGCGGTTATCGGCTGATGCATGACGAGGCCCTGCTGGGGCCGTTCGCGACGGCGCGAGCCGAGTTCGATCCGTTGATTCAAGAACTCCGGGAGTTGGTGGTCGATAATCCTGCCCAACGGGCAATGGCCGAACAGTTAGATCTCCAGGCGCACGAATGGCTCAAGATGGCCGATGCCACGCTCGCCCGGTTGAAGGCGGGCGGTTCGCCGGAGGACGAGCTCACCTACCTGTTGGCGACCCGCAAGATGATCAATGCTGCCTTGGCGAGCGCTGAATCATTGCTGGAGGAAGAACAGCGTCTATTAGTGGCACGCCAGATGCGTTTGGATCGAATTGTGATGGGCATCTCCGTCTTATTTGCTATTTCCGCTGCGGTGGGAGTCCCGGCCTTGTCCTTTGGGTTGCGGAATTTGCTGCGCCGGGTCAACCGCATGTACGAGGAAAGTCTGGCCGCAGCCGTGCTGCGCGCGACGGAACTCGAAGTGACGCTGAAGTCCATTGGGGACGGAGTGATTGCCACGGATGCACAGGGCCGCGTGGATTTTATGAATCCGGTGGCGGAGATGTTTACAGGCTGGACCAGCGCGGAGGCGCGCGGTCGTGCGTTGCAGGAAGTGTTTGTCATTTTCAACGAGGACACTGGCGCGATAATCGAGAATCCTATTGGCCGCGTGTTGCGGGAAAACGTCGTGGTGGGCCTCGCTAATCACGCCGTGTTGCGGTCGCGGAATGGACCTGAGCATCCGATCGAGGATTCGGCGGCGCCAATCCGGGGAGCCAAAGGCGAAGTGATCGGAGTGATTCTCGTGTTTCACGATATTGGCACGCGTCGCGAGACCGAGCGCTTGCTCGAACATAGCGAGCGACGGCTTTCATTCCTCAACGATCTCGGTGAGTCCACCCGCCTGCTGGCGGATCCAGCGGAAATCATGAAGGTGTCGACGCGGATGTTGGGCCAGCATCTTCGCGTGTCGCGTTGCGCCTACGCCGAAGTCGATCTCGACGGAGACAAGTTTACGATTTGGGAGGACTACACCGATGGCTGCGCAAGCACTGCGGGCGATTATCACCTGGAACTTTTTGGTACAAAAACCGCAGCGGACATGCGGGCGGGGCGCACTCTGGTGATCCGTAACGTCGCCACCGAACTTGGGCACGATCCCGGCGCGGCGATGTTTCATACGATCGGGGTGGAGGCCATTGTTTGCCGGCCGCTGGTAAAACACGGGAGATTGCGTGCCATGATGGCGGTCCACCAAACCGTTCCACGGGTGTGGACGATGGCGGAAATAAGGCTGATCGAGGATGTCATCGATCGCTGCTGGTCAACTATTGAACGCGCCCGGGCAGAAGTCGCGGTACGCGACGCCAAGGCGCAGGCTGAGGATTTTGCGCGCGGCCTCGCGGAATCAGCCGAACGTTTCCGTCTGATCGCGGGCGTGGTGTCGATGCAGGTGTGGACGGCAAAATTGAATGGCGAGTTCGACTACGCTAATCACGAGTGCGTGCAATATTTCGGGGCGGATCTCGAACGCGAAATCCTGGGGAATGCCTGGTCGCAATTTGTCCATCCGGAAGACCGGCCCTTCGCCGTGGACAGCTGGCTTTCGTCCATTTCCACCGGCGCGCCCTATCAAACCGAATTTCGATTGCGCAACCGCCAGGGCGTCTATCGCTGGTTTCTTGTGCGTGCCGTGGCGATGCGTGACAGCCATGGGAAAATTGCCAAGTGGTTTGGCACGAACACGGACATCGACGATCTTAAGCGTGCACAGGCCGACGCCGAGCGCGCGAGCCGGGCGAAAGATGATTTTATCGCCGCACTTTCGCACGAGCTTCGCACGCCGCTGACTCCGGTGTTGATGACGGCGGCGGCCTTGCGCGACGACGCGCGCCTGCCGGTGGAAGTTCGCGAGCAACTCGGCATGATGGAGCGCAACATCGCCCTCGAAGCCCGCTTGATCGACGACTTGCTGGATCTGACGATCATTGCGCGCGGCAAGCTTCATCTCCGTGCCGCGCCCGTGGATGCGCATTCGCTGATTGGCCTCGCGGTGGAGATCGTGCGCGATGACGCCCGGACGAAGGATATTTCGATCGAGCGCCATCTAGATGCTCACCGCTGCGGCCTGATGGCAGATCCCGCCCGTTTCCAGCAGGTAATTTGGAATCTCCTCCGCAACGCCGTGAAGTTCACTCCTCGTGGAGGCGTGATCAAAATCACCACGAGTGAAACCAACGAGGCCGACGGAAGACGGTGGTTGAACATTGTCGTTTCAGATTCGGGAATCGGGATCGAACCTGAGATGCTGGAAAAAATTTTCCGGCCGTTCGATCAAGGCGGGCTGACCGGGGATCATCGTTTCGGCGGCGTGGGCCTCGGTCTGGCCATTGCCCGCGCGGTGGTGGATTTGCATGGCGGGCGAATCAGTGCACGCAGTGAAGGACCGAATCGCGGCGCGACCTTCGTCGTGGAATTTCCGGGCGCCACGCGGCCGCCTCACGGGGTGATTGACCCCGCGCAGCTTTCCCTGCCAATACCATCGACGCTTTCCACTCCGCCCATGCCGGTAACACCTTCCCCACCCCGCACTCCGCTGCGCTTGTTGCTGGTCGAGGATCATGAAGCGACGTTGCAGGTGTTGTTGCGACTATTGGCGCGTGAGGGCCACCAGGTAACAGCGGCGCATTCTGTGAGCGGCGCCCTTGCCGCGGCTGAGGGAGGGCAGTTCGATCTCGTAATTTCCGACCTCGGTCTGCCGGACGGTACCGGCACCGAGCTAATGAAGAAACTCAGCGCCACTTACGGACTGCGTGGTATCGCGCTCAGCGGTTACGGCATGGAGGAAGACCTGGCCCGCTCGCGCGAAGCAGGCTTCTTCGCGCATCTCATTAAACCCGTCGATTTTTCCCAACTAAAACGCGCTTTGGAAACGACGAATTCGTAGATAGTTTGGGATGGGGCAATAGGAGTCGATCGCAGCGGTTCGTGCACCGGCATAAATGAGGTAGGGCGGATTATCCTTAATCCGCCGTCAGGACTTTCGCCGCGCTCGAATCGGCGGATTAAGGATAATCCGCCCTACCATTAAAAAATTGTCACCACAGCCGCCGGAGCGTGAGCGAACCCGTCCCGGTATTTTCTCCGCCGACATAGGTGAATCCGCGGCTCTTGTAGAATTCGATATCGCGTACCCGTTTTTCCCGCATGGCGCGGCTGGGACGTTTGTCTTCCGGAGTCGGTTCGTCGGAGCCAAACCGAACGGCCACGCCGGAAAACTCGCGACTGGGCACGGCGCCGTCTTTTTTGTAGAAACGCAATACGGCATCGAGAAACTTGGAGAGAAAACCGGACCCGCTCAGTGAATCAGGCACGTACAGCTGGTCGATTTTCCATTCTGCCAGCCACGGACCATCAGGATGTTTGGCATTCGTCAGACGCTCTTCGATCAGCGCGAATCCAATGGACAGCGCCTGGTTCGACAAGACGCCGGTATAATCAAGCAATGTCAGATCGTACGAGAGAACCCGGTAGGGACCGAAATCGGGTAGCGCATTTGTTTGGAGAAATTGTCCGGCGGCAAAACTCTGCGCAAAAAAATCGGCGGGTTTGGTGACTTCGCGCAGGTGAAGACCGGCGAGATTTTTCGCCGAAGTCGCAGCCCGTGGAGATTCCGGATCCATCGCGCCAACGCGGAATCGTGCACAGATGAATTCCCGGATGCCCAAGCCATAGAGCGGTGCAATCACCGGCCACCAACGCCGAAATGACGGCGTCGCCGCCCAGCGGTGGAAATAATTCATCCATCCTTCGTTTAACGGATGAGCCCAGAAACGGTCGAGTTCAGCGGCGATCCATACGTCCTCGATGATTTGTGCGACGCGAACGAGATAACTCAGGATCTGTACCTCGTCGTCTGCGCTAGGCGGGACGACTGGAGCGGCCGGCAGTTTCTGAGCTGCAGCAGAAGTCGCGGCCAGCGCCGTGGCTTCGGAGAAAAATTCCGCACGCAACTGTTTCGGTCCCTCACTCATCAAGTCGTGCTCGAGCGACGCGCACCGTTCGCTCATGACGAGGAAGTTGGCCTGAAGATCGGCGGGGGCGGAATGCCAGCGGGAGCGGGCGTCGCGGAATAAACGCTCGGCGGGGCTGCGCGTGGCATTCGGCGGACATTCGAAAAATCCGAGCGAGGAATCGACTGCGTGCTCGCCCAGGCGGCGATACGACTCCCATTGGGCTTCGTCGTAGAATTGATCCGCCGTGCCTTCGTGCGGAAATTCGCCGTTACGGGTGCTGTATTGCAACACGTCGGGCGGTTCGTCGCCGGTGAGGCAGGGCTTGATGTAGAGAATCGTGCCTTTGTCCATGCCCGCCATCCCATCATAATGAATCGTGCCGATCACCGCATGCTGGATGGCGCGTTGATTTTCGTTGGGCCGCAGCGAGGAAACATCGAGTTCGATTTCGACGCCGAAATCCTCGCGCACACGTCTCAACACATTTGCCAGATCGTCGAATGCCACTTCCCGGTCCGCCCCGCAGTCGGACACGATGATGTAACGGCAGTGGCGACGGACGAGTTCGTAAAGCCCGAAATTTTCGAAATGGTTGCCATCGGAGAGATGAAGATTGCCGCGGTCGGTGTGCGACATGCCGAAGAGTTCAGAGAGAAAAAAGCGACCGGGAAACGTATAACTGCCACGGAAAGGATTGTCGGGATGTGGCACCCACAGGCCGAGGCGAAGATTCAGCGCGCTCATCAGGAATCCGACCGAACGGCCGAGATCCATCGAAACGCGGCCCATTTGCGAATTAAAGGCGGCCGCCGATGCAGTGAGCGCCGCAGAAAGTCGCAGATCGTCAAGGCGCGCGGTCTGGTCCCCGAGGCTGATGCCGTTGCCCGACAGCACCGCGCTGCGCGCTCCGCGATAAAGATTGGCGAGTTGGTCTCCCGACATGTCGTTGGCCGCGACACATACGAGGTGAATTGGACGCGCCACATCGCGCATCTGGCCGAGTTTGATATCGTCATCGGCGCGCTCCGAAGTCTGGCGGTTGAGTGCGGCGCGGTCGCTCTCGCGGGGATTGGCTGCTTCATGAAAAGGATTGGACGCGCCGAGATAGCAGCGACTGATGCGGGAGCGGTAGAATTCGTGCATTCCGACACGCGCGGGATCGAAAAAGAAAGTCGTGAGCAAAATCAGCGCGCAGCACCCGAGGAACGGCAGCCAGAACGACAGCACCAGTACGTTCATCTCCCGGCAGCCCCACCAATGCACCAAAGTCCCAACGAGCACGAACATCAGCAGCCAGACAATCGTGGAGAGAGCCTTGGGTGTCGCGCGTTTCAACCAGCTCACCGCAAAATCTGTGAAGCCACTTCCGCGCGTTTCCTGTACGGGCTCAGTGAGCCACTTTTTTGCCCACATAAAGATCAAGGCGAACACCGTGGTGCCCGCTCCGGTGACCTGCAATTTCAGTTCGTTGCCCTGGTTGCCCAAATACGCGGCGAACAACCAGAGCGTGGCCAGTACCGTCATTCCGGCGGCGAGACCCAGGATGCGCGTCGTGCAGCGTTCCAGTCCGACCAGCCAGGGAATCCACTGCGGTTTTCGAAAGAAGCGCGCACCTACGACGCGACCGAACAGCAAAAACAAACTGCAGCTGCCCAACAACAGAGGCAGGGCCCGCGCGTAGTTAAACTCGGTGAACGTCGGCCAGTAGGTCAGGTTCGGCGTCGGCAGTGCTTTTTGATGAATGGTCCAGCAGACAAATCCCGCGGCAAGTCCACCGGCGCATACATAGGCGAGTGTTTCGAGTAGATTGCGTTCCGCGCGCCCCGCGTTGCGCCAGCCGATTTCAGTGATGGCCAGATAAAACATCAGGGCGAACGCTGAAACGGAAGCACCCTCCGCGTCGGGCAGCGTGAGTGCGACCAAGCCGATGACCCACAAATACCACGTAGCGCCAAGGACGGCGAGGGCCGCGAGCAACGACGGCAACATGCCGCCGAGTACGGTCATCACGATCGCCCAGAATTCGATTTCGAAAAACCCGACGCGCGGGAGCAGAAACCGGCTGAATTCACGGAGGTGACGGATTTCTGCACGTTCACCGCTGCGCCGGTCGAAGCCGGTCGGAAAATTTCCCGCGCGTTTCCGATCCCGTTGCAACCACGCGGTCCAAAAGCCACCGACATAACCGCCACCCGATACGGTGGCGAGATAGTCGACGTGCTCCAGAATTCCCAAACGCGCAAGACTCTGGAGTACACCCAAATTAAAAGTCGCGCTGCGAATACCGCCGCCAGAAAGTGCGAGGCCAAAACGATCGTGTGGCGTGAAACGAATCGATGGTTCACCCGCGGAGCCTTTCAATACCTGGATTTTTCCTGCACCCTTGGCCGCAGGCTCGTCACGGTCGAGATGCTTCGCTTCCTCCTGATAGAGTTCCTCGAATGTGAGCACCTGCTTTTCCGGAGAGAGCAGGGTGCGCAGTCGGTTTTTGATTTGCTGAGGCATCGACGGTGTCGAAACGGATGGCGGCGATTTCTCGTCGGGAGGGGAGGGGGCGTCAGAGCTCATGAGGGGATGCGAAACCGAACAGTGTGTGCTGCGGATTTTGGAAAACGGGCGAACAACTTTTAGTTCACCGATGCGTGATGAACCCATCCTCTTCGCCGGATGTTGCGATGGATACTACGTTTCACGCGAAACGATAGCTAGCGAAAGCCCGTGCAAATTTCACGGCTAAACTCCGGCAGGTGGAAATTTCTCCAGTGGTACTGCTCTCTGATAATGTAGCCCGCGCCGGGAGGCGCGAGACCCTGCGCTCTCCATCGACGGGCTCAGGACCTTGAGCAAGGTCGAAAGGCCGCGCAGGGCTACGTCGCAACCGCCATGGGTTCTGTTCAGGCCCGCGACTAGGAGTAATACCTTATCCAGTGAAGCACTACGTTTGCTTCAACTCGTTTAACCTTCGCTCGAGAAACCGTCGTTCGGGCGCCTGCTTTACGAGTTCGATGGCACGGTGGTATGACCGGCGCGCGTCGGAGGTCCGTCCCAACTGCCGGCAAAGATCCGCGCGCGCAGCATGGGCAAGGTGGTAGTCGCCCATCGTGCCGTCGCTAAGAATGACTTCGATTAAATCCAACCCGGCTCGTGGACCGTCGCGCATCGAAACAGCAACGGCGCGATTTAATTCGATCACGGGCGATGGATTTATCTGCAGCAACAGATCGTAGAGCGAAACGATTTTGCTCCAATCCGTCGCCGTGGCGACTGCAGCCTCGGCATGAACTGCAGCGATCGCTGCCTGGATCGTGTAGCCGCCGATCGGTGGCGCGGCCAGTGCGCGTTGAACGATGATTTTGGCTTCGTCGATCAGTGCCCGGTTCCAAGTCGCGCGATCCTGGTCGGCGAGCAGAATTAATTCACCCTGGTCGGTAGTCCGTGCTCCACGGCGGGATTCTTGAAACAGCATCAGTGCGAGCAAACCGGTCACTTCAGTGTCCGGCAGCAAACTCGCGAGCAAACGCCCAAGACGGATGGCCTCGGACGACAGATCGCTTCGGGTCAGCTCCGTGCCCGACGAGGCGGAGTAGCCTTCGTTGAACACTAGATAAATGACCTGCAGTACGGAATCGAGTCGCTCCGGGAGATTTTCGCGTGATGGAACTTCGTAAGGGATGCGGGCATCGCGGATCTTCGACTTTGCGCGGACGATCCGCTGGGCAATCGTGGCGGGGCTGCTCAGGAATGCGCGGGCGATTTCCTCCGTTGTGAGTCCACAGAGTTCGCGGAGCGTGAGTGCGACTTGCGCTTGCGGTGCCAGCGCCGGATGGCAACAAGTGAAGATGAGCCGCAATCGGTCGTCAGCCATTTCCGCTTCGTCATGATCCTTCGCCGCCTGCGCTTCGGTTTCGATCTGGGTGGCGAGGTGGGCGACCGAGGCATCAAAACGTGTTCGTCGGCGGAGCGTATCGATCGCTTTGAAGCGTCCCGTTGAGACCAGCCACGCCCGGGGATTTGTTGGAACGCCATCGCGTGGCCAGCGCTCGATCGCCGCAGCGAACGCCTCCTGCATAGCCTCCTCAGCGAGATCAAAGCCGCCCAGCAGTCGAATCAGCGTGGCGAGCACCCGGCGGGATTCATCCCGATAAATCGCGGCAACCATTGCTGAAATATTCTGTGCTTTGTTTTCACTCACCTGGACTCGGATAAAAAACCGCCCGGCTACCACTGTCGAGCTGAGGATGATACCAGCGCTTTTTAACCGCTAATAGTTTCGCCTAATGGCAGCGGCGAAACTTGGGGAGACCCCTCCGACTAATCATCTCCGGTTTTGGTCCGGAGAAGTCCACTGATCGCGGACTGATCTACCGAAACGAGGCGTCTTTCCCGGCGTGCATGAATAATTGGTGTTTGGACTTAAGCGTTTTTGAACTCTGGCTTTTGCACACTAGTTTGGACGGGCCCCTGACCGAGTGGAATTCACTAAACAGTTCCTTCGTCTCCTTCGATTCCTTTGCGAGACAATCTGTTTGGGGCACGTACTCTTAAATAACATAAATTGGCCGGACCTCGATGCGACCGAGTTTCGCGAGTGGAATTCCGGCAGCGATTTTGACCGCTTCGCGCATGCCTTTTGCTTTCACCAGAATGAATCCACCCAGTTGTTCCTTGGTTTCGGTGAACGGACCGTCGGTGACGGACATTTTGCTTCCTCGAACATTCACAATTTTTGCCTGCGACGGCGACTGCAGCGCTTCGGCCGCGACCAGGTGGCCGCGCTTTTTAAGGTCTTTATCGTATGCCAGCGAATCGCGATCGAGGGTCGCTTTTTCAACCTTCGTCATCTCAGTCAGCTTGCGGCCTTCGAAATGGACGAGGCCGAGGAATTTTTGTGACGCACGGGATTTCATGATGCTGTCGGGAGTTCAGTAAATAGAATGACGGATTATGGAGTAGTCGTTCGGCGTGCTCCATTTTCGACACTCCTGTTTTATTTTTTTAAAAGGATTTTATTGCACGTCTTTCTGACGCTGGCGGGGATGCTCGTTGCCGCCACGCAGCCGGCTGGGCGATTTGCCGTGCACCGCCTTGAATCCGCGGGAGAAATGAAATGGATCGGAAAATCCCATTTGTTCGGCGACTTCTTTCACCAGCCCGCCATGCCGAAGCAGGGATTCGGCGGCGAGGTTCATTTTTTGGCGGAGCAGGTATTGATAGGGGCTCGTTCCTAAAAATCGACGGAACAGCCGGCAGACGCTGGATTTTTCCAAGCCGACTCGCCGGGCGATTTCATCGAGCGTGCGCAGTTTCGTCACCTCGGTATCGATGAGTTCCTTGCAACGGAGAAAATTCTGACGGGCGGGTTCGCCGAAGATCGTAGGTTCGTGTGAGATGTCGGCCAATTTCAACAGCATCAGATTGAAGAGGGCGGCGCAGATTTCCCGGGTGTTGCGCGTGGCGCGCTGGCCTTCGCGAATGAGATCTTCCGCGACCGGTCGGAGCTCCGCGTGATTAGTGATCGTTCGAACGGTTCCGATGCCTACGCCGGCGCGGCGCAACCGGACGTCGGGCGCCTTGCCGGTGAAACAGAAAAAGTACTTCAGCATTGGATCTCCGGCCATGGTGCCCATTTCGCAGCGCGTGTCCGCGGAATACGCAAATACACTGCCCGCGGTCAGCTCGGTACGCTGGCCATCGAGGGTGATCCAGCCGCGCCCCGCTGCGACATATTCCAGGCCATGATAACCGAAACGCCTTCGTGAAATCCGGTAGTCGGCACTGCAGCGCTCGCGTCCGCCGAAGGCGAGGGTGAGCGCGGAGTGACGGTCGGAGCTCAGGTCCGCAAAAAAATACCTCGAATCCACCACCTGCCGGGACAGCAGTTGATGGGATTTTGGCGGGCCGATATTATCCATGGAAGTGCCACGATTATCCATTCCACGGAACGTTTTTCCAGAGTATAAGAGGGTAGATGCTCTTTTTCGGTCGCTCCCAAGCAGCCGATAATGGCAATGATCAACCCCATGAAGAAATCACGTACCGTTCTGCTCGTCGCTAATGGCGACCTTCGTCAATCCGCCAACGAAGTCTGTTGGCCCGCGCAAGAGGCCATGGAGCGTGCGCTTACCGCAGCGATCGAAGGCTTTGGCTACAAAGTGGTGCGGGCTCATGCTTACAAGCCGGCGGTGCGCCATGGTTTCATCAGTTCCCAAAAGGAAGGTATGGAGGTTTTTGCGCAAATCGACCCGACCACGCCAATCATCGTCGCCGAGGCGGTGTGGCAGTACTCGCATCATTTGTTGCACGGACTCATCTCGCACCGCGCGCCGATTCTGACCGTGGCGAACTGGAGCGGCACCTGGCCGGGTCTGGTGGGCATGCTCAACTTGAATGGCTCACTGACAAAAGCGGGCGTAAAATATTCCACTCTGTGGAGCGAGGGTTTCACCGATGCCTATTTTCTCGGGAAATTGGAGGACTGGCTGAAGACGGGTACTGCGAAACACCGCACCGATCATGTCAAACCCCTGGCGAAAGCCGCACTGCCTCCCAAGGCGAAGTCGGCAGCTAAAAAGATTGCCGGTGATTTGCGCCGGCGGAAGTCGATCATGGGAATTTTCGATGAGGGATGCATGGGCATGTACAACGCCATCATTCCGGATGAGCTGCTTTTCCCCACGGGTGTTTATAAAGAGCGGTTGTCTCAGTCCGCATTGTATTACGGCGCCACGCAGGTGAGCGACGAGGAAGCCCGGGAAGCCCTTTCGTGGCTCAAGAAGAAGGGCATGAAATTTCATTTTGGGACTGATGAGAAAACCGAACTCACCGAGGCACAGGTGTTGTTGCAGTGCAAAACCTACATCGCCGCGCTTCGCATCGCCGATGAGTTTGGCTGCGAATCGATCGGTATCCAGTACCAGCAGGGACTGAAGGATCTTCTGCCCGCCTCGGACTTGGTGGAAGGTATTCTCAACAACAGCGATCGTCCTCCGGTGAAGAATGCCGCGGGCAAAGTGATTCGCGATGGCGAACCGCTCACGCACTTCAACGAAGTCGATGAATGCGCCGGATTGGATGGCTTGTTCACCAACCGCGTGCACACCGCGCTCGGCCAGCCGGTGGAAAACACGCTGCATGATTTACGCTGGGGCGCATTCGACGTGAGCGGCACCACGGAGGAATATGTCTGGGTATTTCTCATTTCCGGCAGCGCACCGCCCGCGCACCACATCGGGGGCTATCAGGGCACGGATTCGCTGCGCCAGCCGCCGATGTATTTTCGCCTGGGTGGCGGCACCGTGCGCGGGATCGCGAAACCAGGTGAGATCGTCTGGAGCCGCGTGTTCGTCGAGAACGGAAAATTGAAAATGGATTTGGGCCGCGCCAAGGTCATCACGTTGCCCGCGGAGGAAACGGAACGTCGCTGGAAGGAAACCACCATGCAGTGGCCGATCATGCACGCCGTTACTTATGGCGTGAGCCGTGATCAGATGATGGCCCGCCACAAGGCGAATCACATTCAAGTTGCCTACGCGAACAGCGCCAAGGAGGCCGATCTCGCCCTCTACACAAAAGCCGCGCTCGCCGCCGAGCTCGGACTGCAGGTGAGCCTTTGCGGTACGAAGGCAGACGGTCGCGCCTTCTAACCCGGATATTTCACACTTATGAAAAGATTTTTCAGAAAGATATCCGTCCGTCCCTTGGGCGGAGCGACTTCGTCGCGGTTAGCCCCGATGGCGTCGGCCCGAGAGGGCGAATATTTCACACCTCTGAGTTGAAATATTCGGGCTAAAGCGGCGAATAGATCAGCGTATTTTTATCATGAGGAAGTTATTTCAAACCTCTCGAAGTTGAATTTTATGTGGGCGGGGTGCCCTCACCCCGCGTAGCGTCTTGACGACTTGCGGG